>ERZ791889.8-NODE-8-length-197487-cov-17.178441_pt1 | contig 197487 bp, 191 predicted proteins | sample MGYA00510156_ERZ791889 | MGnify/ENA primary metagenome ERZ791889 (study PRJEB30046, sample SAMN00792108) | human gut metagenome | study: EMG produced TPA metagenomics assembly of the A metagenome-wide association study of gut microbiota in type 2...
TGGCTAGGCTATACGCTTAAAAGAAAGCTTGCCAACCGGGAAAATCCGCTGACCCAAATTTAGCCCACCTGAATCTACAATAAGATCAGTGCCACAAAACAAAAAAAATACCCCTGCCACAGACAACTGCGACAAGGGTATTATTCTTGAAAAGAGAGAATTGACGCCCTCCATCGTTATTGCAAAGAAATTTTCTACCATGCATGCTGCTAGAGTAAAGCTAAGCATAAAACAAAGCTATAAGCAAGAGGCCAAAGCATATGTATGAACCAAGCATACAGCAAGAGCAAAAGCCTATACAAACTCAAAGCAAGCAAAGCAATGAAGAGGCAGGCAGAAATGCCGCCCATACATTCACTGGAATCAGCTCAATCCTTCAATCAGGCCATCCACAATGTCGATGTGCAAAGCTTGCGGCTCCTTAGGCAGACCCGGCATACGAAGAATCTCGCCAGCAATAGCCACAATCATCTCTGCACCGTTATTGATCACGAGGTCTTTGATATGGAGTTCAAATCCTTCTACAGCGCCATACATCGTGGGGTCAGCAGAGAAAGAGAATTGTGTTTTGGCGATACACACAGGATAGTGCGAGATACCCATCTTTTCAATCACCTTCAGGCGGCGACGGGCAGCAGTGCCGTAGGTTACCTCACTAGCACCATAAATATACTTGGCAATCTTTTCAATCTTCTGCTCTATGGTATCCTCTTCGCTGTAAGTGTACTGCAACGGCTGAGAAGGCTGCTTTTCAATCGTATCTACCACCAAACGGGCCATGTCTACAGCGCCCTCACCTCCTTCACAAAAAGCATTGTTGATAGTGAATCCCACTCCCAACTCTTCACAATGACGGCGAAGCAATTCCATTTCTTCCTCTGTGTCCGAAGCAAACTTGTTGAAAGCCACAATCACTGTCTGGCCAAACGAGCGGAGATTACGCACATGCTTGTCAAGATTACGCAGACCCTGCTTCAAGCCTTCCATATTCGGTTCTTTGATGCGGTCGAGGCTCACCCCACCGTGCATCTTCAACCCTTGTGCCGTAGCCACAATCACCGTCAAGCGAGGCTGGAGTCCGCTCTTGCGACACTTGATGTTATAGAACTTCTCTGCACCCAAATCTGCACCAAAACCAGCTTCCGTAATCACATAGTCGCTATAAGTCATAGCCAACTTAGTGGCCAGCACAGAGTTACATCCGTGAGCGATATTAGCAAAAGGACCCCCATGTACGAAAGCAGCCGTACCTTCCGTAGTCTGCACCAGGTTCGGATGAATAGCGTCTTTCAGCAGCACAGTAATAGCACCTGCCACGCCCAGATCCTTCACCGTAAACGGTTTGTCATCGTACGTAAACCCAAGAAGAATGTTCTCGATGCGGCGGCGCAAGTCGTCGATGTTTTTAGAAAGACAAAGAATGGCCATGATTTCAGAAGCAGGAGTAATGTCAAAGCCAGACTCTTGCGTAATACCGTTAGTCTTCGGACCCAGTCCGACAACCACGCTACGCAACGAGCGGTCGTTCACATCCAACACACGCTTCCAGAGAATCTCCTTCAATCCGAAACCTTTCGACTGATTCTGGTAAAGATAGTTGTCCAGCAAAGCCGAAATCATGTTGTGGGCCGATGTGATGGCATGAAAATCTCCCGTGAAGTGAAGATTGATCTTCTCCATCGGCAACACCTGAGCATATCCGCCGCCGGCAGCTCCCCCCTTCATACCGAAGCAAGGGCCCAAAGAAGGCTCTCTCAAAGCAACAATCGCCTTTTTGCCAATTTTGTTCAATCCCAGCGCCAATCCGATGGACACCGTTGTCTTACCGATACCCGCTTTGGTAGCCGTGATAGCAGTAACCAAAATCAGGTTGCTTTTCTTTACTTTCTCGTCATCTACCAGGCTTTCGTCGATTTTAGCAATATAACGGCCGTAATGTTCAACGCTTTCCAGCGGAATGTTTACACTTTCGGCCACTTGGTTGATTCTTTTCAACTCAATACTACGCGCTATTTCAATGTCTGTTTTCATATCTGGTTACAGTTAGTTTGTATTCTTGAAAGTGCAAAAGTAATATAAAAGGGAGAAAGAATGACAGTTTCCTGCTATCTTTGCCGCAGATTAACTTTTATTTTTACTCTGATGAAGAAACTTCTTCTATTTCTATCGCTCATAAGCTGCGCAGGATGGATGTCTGCCCAGTCGGAACTGCCATCGGATACACTCCGAAGGGCCCCTGCCGAAAACATCAAAGAATTTGGAGGTTTCCTGCTCGACATGGGCATAATGAAAGCCACAGCCCCCAAACTTCCCAAGATGGAACTGACAATGCCGGACATCAGCAAAGACTATAACCAGCTCTTCCGACTGGACAACAATGCACGCTACTCGCAAGGATTCACCGATACCTTCTCGCCTGGCGGTTTTTCTGACTTCGGATACGGATGGGGACTCTCCTCTTCCAGTGCCTTTCTGCAAAAGGGTACTTTCCGCCTCAAAAACGGAATGAAAATCAATACATACGGAGATTACAACAAAGACGGATGGAGGGTGCCCAACCGCGGCGCTATGCCTTGGGAAAAGAATAATTTCAGAGGAGCCTTCGAACTGAAGTCGGCCAACGGCAATTTCGGCATCCGCATTGAAGTGCAGCAAGGACGCAGCCGTCCCTTCTGACTCTATGCAGAAAGAGATGAAAGCGCTTACTTCTTCTGATGTCCCGACATGAAGAGAGAACTTTCAAGCTATCTAACACAAGCGCCAACCGGGCGGCAAGGCAGCCGATTACTGTCCTGCACCCCCCACGATATCAAGCAACTCATTGGTAATGGCCTGCTGACGGCTCTTATTATATTGCTTCGTTAGGTCTTGAATCAACTCATTGGCATTGTCGGTAGCCACCTGCATAGCCAACGTGCGGGCAGCATGCTCCGACGTATTGGAGTCGATAGAAACAGTAAACAGTTTCTGAGCCAGCACCGTAGGAATCAAATTGGCAATCAGTTCCTCCACACTCGGTTCAATGATATAGTCCACCGCTTCTGCCCGCTCCTCCTGTGCTGCGGGCTCCTCCGCATCTACCACCTGCTTCAGATCAATCGGCAGATAAGTCTCACGCAGCAGCACCTGAGCACCCATCGATTTAAAGTGGTGATACACAATCTCCACCTTGTCCACCTCACCCGACGCATACATCGCCATGAGCTTCCGCGCCAGTTCAGCAGCCTTCTGATAAGTAGGCTTGTCAGAGAGAGAATCATCCGTCTCCTGCGGCTGAATTCCCATCCGCTTCACGGCCTCCTCCACTTTTTTCCCGATCGGGAACACCAGGACATTCTCATCACCCAGCGAGCGGTAAGCACTCACTGCCTGCGAACACATTTTGATGACATTCGCATTGAAAGCCCCGCAGAGAGAAGTGTTCGAAGAAAAGACAACCAGCGCCACCCTTTTCACCGGCCGCACCTTCACATAGGGAGATTCTACCGGGAGATCGGCACGCAGGAAGTTGGTCAAAATCTTGTTCAACTTCTTCTGATAAGGCAACATATTCTCAATGACTCCTTGCGCCTTATGCAATTTAGCAGAAGCCACCATCTTCATGGCTGAAGTGATTTTCCGGGTACTCTTAACCGAATTGATTCTTGTTTTTACCTCTTTCAGTGAAGCCATTTCTATTCTGTTTAAAAAATGAATAGATTAACGCACGGCACTCCGTAAGAAAGCCGTCCGTTAATCGTTACTGATACATATTATCGTAAGTTATACATATTGCTTAGCCACCATCGCAGCAGTCTGCTCGATAGCACTGCACACTCCGTCGTCAATGAGCCCCTTCTTCAGCACATCGAGCACATCCTCCTGATGATTGCGCTGAAGCGCCTCAATCAGCGAACGCTCAAAGTCCTGCACATTCTCCAACGGCACATCACGAAGCAGTCCGTGCGTACCGCAGTAAAGAATCGCAATCTGATGTTCCACAGGCATCGGAGTATACTGCGGCTGAATCAGCAAGCGCGCATTCTTGCGTCCCTTGTCGATAGTCAGCGCCGTAATGGGGTCCATATCGCTGCTGAACTTGGAAAACGCCTCCAGCTCCCGATACTGTGCCTGGTCGATTTTCAGCGTACCGGCCACCTTCTTCATAGCCTTCACCTGCGCATTACCACCCACACGCGACACAGAGATACCCACGTTGATAGCCGGGCGTACCCCCTGGTTGAACAAGTCGGTCTCCAGGAAGATCTGACCGTCGGTGATTGAAATCACGTTCGTTGGGATATAAGCCGACACGTCGCCTGCCTGCGTTTCGATGATAGGCAGAGCCGTGAGCGAACCGCCCCCCTTCACGATATCCTTCAGGCTGTCGGGCAGGTCGTTCATCTCGCGGGCCACCTCTTCCTGACGGATAATCTTGGCTGCACGCTCCAGCAAGCGGGAGTGCAGATAGAAGATATCCCCCGGATACGCCTCGCGGCCGGAAGGACGACGCAGAATCAAAGACACCTCACGGTAGGCCACCGCCTGCTTGGAAAGGTCATCATACACCACCAGCGCATGACGGCCCGTATCGCGGAAAAACTCCCCGATGGCAGCACCGGCAAACGGCGCATAATACTGCATGGCAGCAGGATCACCCGCCGTAGCCGCCACCACAATGGTATACTCCAGCGCCCCCTGCTCACGAAGCGTGTTGACAATCGAAGCCACGGTAGAAGCCTTCTGGCCAATGGCCACATAGATACAATACACCGGATCACCCGCCAGGTAATTGCTCCGCTGATTGATAATCGTATCAATCGCGATAGCCGTCTTACCCGTCTGCCGGTCGCCGATAATCAGCTCTCGCTGACCCCGTCCGATAGGAATCATGGCATCCACCGCCTTCAGTCCCGTCTGAAGCGGCTGATTCACCGGCTGGCGGTAAATCACGCCCGGAGCCTTACGCTCCAGCGGCATTTCATACAATTTGCCGCCCACCTGTCCTTTTCCGTCCAGCGGTTCGCCCAGCGGATCAATGACACGACCCAGCATACCTTCACCCACACGGATAGAAGCAATGCGCCGGGTGCGTTTCACCACAAAGCCTTCCTTGATTTTATCCGTAGGTCCCAGCAGCACCGCACCGACATTATCTTCTTCCAGGTTCATCACGATTGCCTTGATGCCATTGTCGAACTCAAGCAGTTCGTTGGCCTCGGCATTCCGCAGTCCGTAGATACGTACCACGCCATCGCTCACCTGGAGCACGGTGCCGATTTCATCCAGCTTCACATTGGCATTGATGCCTTCGAGCTGCTTGAGCAGGATGTCAGACACTTCGCTTACTTTTATATTTCCAGACATTATACAATTCTCCTATTCTTATCAATAAATTGTTGTTTCACACGCTTCAACTGTGTAGCAACACTTGCATCCAGTCGGTAGTCGTTGATATCGAACACAAAACCTCCCTCGATGGAAGGGTCCACCTCCGTTTCAAGCTGCATCGTGGCATGAAGGATGTGTGCGGCAGCCTGCCGGATCCGCTCCTCCGTCTGCTGGTCCACAGGGACAGCCGTAATCAGTTTGCCCACTCCGATATGCTTCAGTTTCCGGTACAAATCCAAATACATCAGGCTGATGCTATACAGATAGCCCTCCCGTTTATTCTTCAGCACCAGCGAGATGAAGCGGACAAACTCTCTCGACGAAGGTTGGCTGCCGTCGGCAGCCGTACAGATAAGCGCCAGCTTATCCTCAGCAGAGATGACCGGATTATCCAGCACCTCCCGCAGCTGCGGCTGCGTAGAAAACCCATACGACAAGGTCAGGAACTCCTGATAAACCCTGTCTTCCACCCCCTGGGCCTGGGCATATTCTATGATTGCTTTCGCATAACGCATTGAGAGTATTCCGACTTCCATCTTACTTAGTTCTTGTTCGTTGTTAAGAGTTCATCGAGCATCCGGTCAATCATGCCCATCTGCTCATCCTTATCCGCCAAATTCTTGCGGAGCACTTTTTCAGCAATATCAACCGAAAGAACAGCCACCTGGCGGCGAATGTCGCGGATGGCCTCATCTCTTTCCGCTTGAATCTGCATCTTCACCGCATCCAGTTCTTTCTGGGCGGCAATTTCGGCTTGTTTACGGGCCTCATGAATAATCTTGTCTCGTTCTTCCATTGCCTCCTTCAAGATGCGTCCCTGTTCCTTGTTGGCAGCAGCCACCAACGCATCGCCCTCCGCTTTCAGTTTGGACAACTGTGCATTGGCCTCTCTTGCCATCTCCAAGGACTGGTCGATATAGGTCTTACGGCTTTCCACCATCTCTACAATGATGGGGAAGCCGTATTTGGCCAATATCACAAACACAATCCCGAATGTAAGAAACATCCAGAACAATAGGCCACTATCAGGTAATAGTAATGACATAGGCTTAGAGGAAGAATACCAACAGACAAACTACTACCGCCAACAGAGCCACACCTTCAATCAAGGCGGCAGCGATAATCATACTCATACGGATATCACCCGAAGATTCCGGCTGGCGCGCAATGGCCTCCATTGCCGAGCTACCAATTTTACCAATACCCAATCCGGCACCGATAACTGCCAGACCTGCACCAACGGCTGCACCCAATTTACTTATTCCCACTGCAGCAGCAGAGGCTTGTAACAACACTGATAGAATCATAATTTTCAGTTTTTAAATGGTTGATATTTCAATTTTTTATCTCTTTCCTATTTTTTCAATTTGCGGCACCGAGCTGTGCCCATGACCGCTTTTTATCAGTCGGCCTGCTTCTTTTCCGCTTTCTCCTTACTGCCTTCCTGCGCCAGTCCGATAAAGACGGCCGAAAGCATCGTAAACACATAAGCCTGAATGAAAGCCACCAGCAGTTCCAGTGCATTCATAAAGATATTGAAAAGCACAGAAGCTACGGTCAGCGAACCGTTTAGCACCGGTCCCATGCTTGCCGAAATAAAGATCAGACAAGTGAGCACGAGCATCGCCATGTGTCCGGCCAGCATATTGGCAAACAGACGGATCATCAAGGCAAACGGTTTGGTGAAAATACCGAAGAGTTCGATAAACGGCATCATCGGCACCGGCACCTTGAGCCACCAGGGCACATCGGGCCAAAAGATATCTTTCCAGTAGTGCTTGGTGCCGAAGAGGTTGACCGCCAAGAACGTGCAGACAGCCAGCACCATCGTTATGGCAATGTTGCCCGTTACGTTGGCTCCACCGGGGAAGAACGGCACCAGCCCCATCAGATTGTTGATGAAGATAAAGAAAAAAGCCGTCAGCAGATAGGGAGCAAACTTGCGGTAATTGGGCCCCACGCAACTCTTGATGATATCATCGTTCACCATCATAATAAGCATTTCCACCAGGCCGATAAACCCGCCCGGGGCACTGGCACCCTGCGGCCGCTTCTTGTACCACCGCGCCAGGCTCAAGACAATGACCAGCAGCAGCAGACTGTTGAACAGCAAGGCAAAAGTCACCTTCGTAATAGAGATATCCCAAGGGCGCACCGGCTCGCCGGCTTCGTTATACTCCACCAGCTTTCCTTCATACCTGCTTCCCTTCGGAGCAACAGACAAACCCTCGTAGCTGCCCCCGTTCTCTTCTAAGCAGGAAGAGAGGAAGCAATGCCATCCCGAAGTGTGGCTGTAGACAATCACCGGCAAGGGAATCGTGACATGCGTCTTCCCCCACGTCGTGATGTGCCATTCGTAAGCGTCGCCGATGTGGCTGAACACGATATCCTTCACATCCACCGTGTTCTCCGCCTCTTCTTTAGGAGTAATCTCATTCAACGTAGGAGGCAGCGTATTGTCCTTACCCTCCCGAGCCAGAAGCGGAGCAGCCATCATTGTCAGCAACGTCAGACAAAGCACTGCAACCCGTATGTAACTATGCAATTTCTTCATTTTCGTTTTTGTTTTTCTTCTTCAGTTTCCTGTTCAGTTCAAATGTGAAAAAGAACCAGGTTTCGAACACCAGATAGAGCAGATAAAAGGAGACAAATGTTAATAAAAAGACTTTGGCATCCTGCCGGAAAGCGAGACTGAAAGCCACCACCAAAATCGTAGATACAAGCATCTTCATCACCTTGACAGCCAAATACATCAGCAACATTTTCTGTGGTGCCCGCCTGCGGCAGATGTCGAACATGTAAATGCTGAACACACCAAACAGATAGAAATAAAGCGGGACAAACGGATATCCGCCGAAATACTGTCCGGGCAAAGCCGTCTCGAAGACGATGACTCCTGCCACCGAAGATACAATCGCAAATAAAGTATGCAGACCGATAAAGTTTCGTTTCGTCCTTGTCATATTCATCCTGTCACCGTGTTTTTTTCAGATTCTACTCTTTTCATGACACACAGGCAGAAATCACTCCGCCACTCAGTTCAATGAAACCGCCTTGAATATCCATCGAATGCTCCTCTCCTTCCACCGTAGTGTAGCTCAGCCTTCCCGCTTTCAATGACGAGACAATAGGCGCATGCCCCGGAAGAATAGAGAACGAGCCCATGGTGCCCGGCAGTGTAACAATCTTCACTTCGCCGTCGAACAAAATCTTCTCGGGCGACACTATACTCAATTGCAGTTTTTTCATCACGTTCATTTTTATTGTCCGGCCGGCTCCAACACCCGGCAGCCGATGCTTGGCCTACAGGCTCCTGTCGCCGGTTCGATGTTTTTTTATTGTTTAGCTAGCTCCAGCAGCTTCTTACCCTTCTCAATGGCCTCCTCGATGGTGCCCACATTCAGGAAAGCCTGCTCAGGCAGATAATCCACCTCTCCGTCCAGAATCATCTTGAAGCCCTTGATGGTATCTTCTATCGACACCATGACACCCGGCACACCGGTAAACTGTTCGGCCACGGCAAACGGCTGCGACAAGAAGCGCTGCACGCGGCGGGCACGGTTCACCACCGTCTTGTCTTCCTCCGAAAGCTCTTCCATACCCAAGATAGAGATGATATCCTGCAACTCCTTGTTGCGCTGCAGAATCTGCTTCACCCGCTGGGCCACATCATAATGTTCCTGCCCCACGATATGCGGATCGAGGATACGAGACGTAGAAGCCAGCGGATCCACTGCCGGATAAATGCCCAGCTCCGTAATTTTACGGTCGAGCACGGTCGTGGCATCCAGGTGAGTAAACGTAGTGGCCGGAGCCGGGTCTGTCAAGTCGTCTGCCGGCACATACACCGCCTGCACCGAGGTAATAGAGCCCTTTCTTGTAGAGGTGATACGCTCCTGCATCGAACCCATCTCAGTGGCCAGCGTAGGCTGATAACCCACGGCAGAAGGCATACGTCCCAGCAGCGCCGACACCTCAGAGCCCGCCTGAGTGAAACGGAAGATATTGTCGATAAAGAACAGGATATCGCGCTTTTCGTCCTCCTTACCGGCATCACGGAACGATTCCGCCACCGTCAGCCCCGAGAGAGCAACAGAAGCACGTGCGCCCGGCGGCTCATTCATCTGACCGAAAATCAGCGACACCTGCGATTTCGCCAGTTCGTCATAGTCCACCTTCGACAAATCCCATGAACCCTCCTCCATGCTTTTCTTAAATGCTTCACCGTAGCGGATAACGCCCGATTCAATCATTTCACGAAGCAAGTCATTACCCTCACGGGTACGTTCACCCACTCCGGCAAACACAGAGAATCCGTTGTGTTTCTTGGCAATGTTATTGATCAGTTCCTGAATCAAGACCGTCTTGCCCACACCGGCGCCCCCGAAAAGTCCGATTTTACCTCCTTTGGCATAGGGTTCAAGCAAGTCGATGACCTTAATACCCGTAAAGAGCACCTCCTGCACCGTAGCCAGATCTTCAAATTTAGGCGGGTCGCGGTGAATAGAATACGCCCCCTCCCGGTTGAGACTCTTCATACCGTCGATGGAGTCGCCCACCACATTCATCAGTCGCCCTTTTATCTGTTCTCCGATCGGCATGGTAATCGGTCCGCCCGTAGGATATACTTTCATTCCTCTCTGCAGACCGTCGGTACTGTCCATCGCTACCGTACGCACCGTATTTTCTCCAATGTGCTGTTGCACTTCCACCACCAGGACTTTGCCGTTGTGGCGTTTGATTTCCAACGCATCATGGATGCTCGGCAAAGCCGATTCCACGTCCGTACCTTCAAAATAAACATCTACTACCGGGCCGATAACCTGTGAGATATGTCCAATCATCTGTGACATAAGCAATCTATTTTATATTATTCTTTCTTCTTTTTACCTCTGCTCACAAAATACAACAACTGAGCTTGTTGTTTTGTTCACGAATAAACCGTTTTTAGCTTTTTCTCGCACTTAGTTAAATCAACAACAATGCAAATGTAAGTATAAATGCAAAAGATTGTTCTCTCTTTCTCAAAATTTGTCCTTCGATAACACTTATTAGCCTAAATAAAGCGACAAAAAGACCAGCAAAGCTACACTCGGATAACATTTCTCTATAAATATCCAACAAACGCTAATAAATTATTAGTAAACTAAACACTTCCAAATAGTTTTCTTTATCTTAATTTATAATCAAGCAATTACAATTATATTAAAATAATGGCCGATGCAACCAGTTTCACCATTTCCGGCGTTCAGACAGCCCAACCGGCGGAGACAAGGGAACCCAGCCACCATTTAACATTCTTTTCACTTCCTGCTTTATTTCAAAAAAATCGGAAGAAGACACACCGGCAAGAGGAAAAAGTGTTACCTTTGAAGATGTCTTCGGGAATCGATTATAATCATAATCCATGGAAGAAACCTTTGAAGATTGATTTTAAAACGCCATTCAAACCTATTTAAAACGAAATAACAATGGAAAAACTGAGCAACTCAACACTGACCATCTCCGTAGCTGCGCATGGCGCCGAACTGCAGAGCATCCAAAAAGAGGGAAAAGAATATCTGTGGCAAGGCGATGCCCGCTTTTGGGGCCGGCGTTCACCTGTCCTGTTCCCGTGTGTGGGACGCGTGTGGAACAATGTCTACCGCCACAACGGGAAGACTTATGAAATCGGACAACACGGATTTGCACGCGACATGGATTTTGAACGGGTGCACCAGACTGAAGACGAAATCACCTACCGGCTGGAGAGCACGGACGAAACTCTCAGCAAGTTTCCCTTCCCCTTCGAACTGGAAATCAGCTATCAGCTGAAGGGAAACCGCATCATCGTGAAGTGGCAGGTGAAGAACACCGGCAGCGAACCCATGCCTTTCCAGATCGGTGCCCACCCCGCATTCTATTTCCCCTCCTTCCAGGCCGAAGCATTCGACAAGGGCTTCTTCTCGTTCGACCACACCAGCGGACTGGAATATATCTCTCCGAAGGAAAAGGGATGTTCCTCTCCCGAACGTCATCTGCTGACTCTGAACGAAGAGGGGCTGATGCCTATCAACCTGCAGACGTTCCACTGCGACACATACATTTTCGACAACCACCAGCTTTCGAAAGTCACCCTGCTGTCCGTCGAAAAGCAGCCGGTAGTCAGCCTGGAATTCAATGCACCGCTGGTAGCATTATGGTCGCCCACGGTGGCTCACCCCGACTGCCCGTTTGTTTGCATCGAGCCGTGGTACGGACGCTGTGATGCCGTGGGCTATGAAGGTGATTGGAAAGATCGCGAATGGATGCAGCATCTTGCTCCTGGAGAATCGTTCCATGCAACGTACAGCATCTTGATTGAAGACTGAGAGAAGCAGCAACTGTGGCCATCAAAACAGGAACAGCGGCTGCAGAAACAGGAACAGCGACCGCAGAAGCGGAATTAGAGGGGCCGTAAAGCTGGCAACACTCCTTAAGAGAGTTTTCCAGTAGCATACGGCCTCACTTTTTATCTTCGTGCAGAAAGGAAACCTGAATGCTATATCCTCTGCATACTGATCGTTCGTGCTGCAAATACCGCGAGATACAGTAGAAACCTGAATGCTATATCCTCTGCATACCTTCCCCAAAAGAGTTGACTACCTCTCATTAGTTAACGCAGCAACCTTGAGAAGCATGACAAAAAACAGCCGTTAGTTGCATTTACAACTTGTTCTGTCTCACTGTGACAATTCGTGACACTTTTGATTTTTAAATTCAACAAACAATCAAAATTGTCGAACGACCGATTAGGAAAGAGTGTATTCTATTATTCTATATATACATATATTAGCTATATAAGATTTTTTCAAGATAAATCCTATTCCACTAAAAAAATGGCCGACCAAGCAGACTTGCCACATTTACCTTTTTCACCCATTTTTACCCATCAATCGGGTCAGTTGGAATTAAAATCAAAAGTGTCACGAATTGTCACAGAGAGAGAAATTTCGTTTCATTTGCAACTATCGCACCCTTAAAGCGCATCCAAATCCACACAAACAATCCCTTCCCCACACATCATCTATTTATAAGGGTTCGCACACCATTTATAAAGGTTCTACACCATGCACCACCAGCTACGATATCTTGTCCCTTATTTTCCGCAAAGCTCAGCTATCTATGACACAAAAAATAAGGTTCCATTCAGTAAAGATAAGGAATATGCAGCAAAGATAAGGCCCATTCAGTAAAAACAAGGAATACGCAGTACGCCCATTTCAGCCGAAATGAGCCAGCCAAGGAAAACGAAACAGCTGAAGCAACCAAAACAGCTGAAGGCAAACCGGTCTCTGCAAAATACAAGTCAACCGACTGCTAATCGGAAAATAAGATGTATCTTTGTAGCCCATTTTTTGAAAACAAGATCTTATGCAAGGAACGAAGAATCTAACGAAAGGACCGATCAACCGGCAGCTTTTCAATCTGGCCATGCCTATCATGGCTACTTCATTTATCCAGATGGCCTATAGCCTCACCGACATGGCATGGGTGGGCCGGCTGGGCAGTGAGGCTGTGGCAGCCATCGGTTCGGTGGGTATCCTGACCTGGATGTCGGCTTCCATCTCGCTGCTGAACAAAGTGGGGTCGGAAGTCAGCGTGGGACAATCCATCGGCGCTCAAAACCAGACGGATGCGCGGAGCTTTGCCTCGCACAACATCACCATTGCACTCATTATCTCGCTGTGCTGGGGCGGACTGCTCTTTCTGCTGGCCAACCCCATCATTCGTATCTACGAACTGGAGGAGCACATCACGCTCAATGCGGTGAAATATCTCCGCATCGTGGCCACCGGATTTCCGTTTGTCTTCCTGTCGGCTGCCTTTACCGGCATCTACAATGCTGCCGGACGAAGCAAGGTGCCCTTCCTCATCAGCGGCACCGGACTGGTGCTGAATATCCTCCTCGACCCGCTGTTTATCTTCGGACTGGGCTGGGGCACCAACGGAGCGGCTTGCGCCACCTGGATTTCAGAAGCAGCCGTATTTCTGATCTTTGTCTACCAGCTGCGCCGACGCGACTCCCTTCTGGGCGGATTTCCTTTCTTTGTGCAGCTGAAAAAGAAGTACACCCAGCGGATTTTCAAGCTAGGCCTTCCCGTAGCAGCGCTCAACACGCTGTTTGCTTTCGTCAACATGTTCCTCTGCCGCACGGCCTCTGAGCAGGGAGGACACATCGGACTGATGACCTTCACCACGGGCGGGCAAATTGAAGCCATCACCTGGAACACGTCGCAGGGCTTTTCTACGGGGCTGAGTTCCTTCATTGCCCAGAATTATGCCGCCGGACAAATCGGACGGGTGCTGAAAGCCTGGCACACCACACTGTGGATGACGGGCATCTTCGGCACCTTCTGCACCCTGCTGTTCATCTTCTTCGGAAACGAGGTGTTCTCGGTGTTTGTGCCCGAACGAGCTGCCTACGAAGCCGGAGGCGTTTTCTTGCGCATCGACGGCTATTCGCAGCTTTTTATGATGCTCGAAATCACGATGCAAGGAGTATTCTACGGTATCGGACGCACCTTGCCGCCAGCCATCACCAGCATTGTGTGCAACTACATGCGCATACCGCTTGCCATTCTGCTGGTTCAAACGGGATTGGGCGTGGAAGGTATCTGGTGGGCTGTCTGCATCACGACCATCGCAAAGGGAATTGTCCTGCTCAGCTGGTTTGTCTTTATTAAAAAGAAAAGCCTCACGTTGCCGCAACCCGCTCCTGGACAACATGAAGCAGAAGGAATAGCCAACTGAAAAAAATTTAATTGCCGGAAGAAGGAAGTAAAATAATTGCCGGAAGGCAGCTGAAGAATTGGGCAAATAAAAAAAGACAACTGGAAAAGAAGACAGATAAAAAACGGCCGGATGAAACAGAGGACGGCTGCAGCCGGCTGAAGAGGGGGCTGCAGCTTTTAATCAGGCGGCCGCTGCGTTATTTTAGTTTAAAAAGCACGCACTTTCCAAATAATATGTATCTTTGTACTGTTGTACATCTACGACAAAGAGCGTAGATGTCTATTTTTCAACAAAATTATTTACATAATTTATCAACTAATAATTTGCATTATGAACAAGATGAAATTTATGGTACTCTTCATGAGTGTAGCTATGATTTTTAGTGGCTGTGCAACCATGAACAATACGGGTAAGGGCGCTGCCATCGGCGGTGGTTCGGGCGCAGCACTGGGTGCTATTCTTGGCGGTGTAATCGGCAAAGGTAAAGGAGCAGCCATCGGTGCGGCTATCGGTACGGCAGTAGGTGCCGGCACAGGTGCTTTGATCGGAAAGAAGATGGATAAAGCAGCCGAAGAAGCCAAGCGCATTGAAGGAGCTCAAGTGGAACAGATTACCGACAACAACGGTCTGCAGGCTGTGAAAGTAACTTTCGACTCCGGTATCCTTTTCAACACAGGAAATGCCAGTCTGAGTCCGTCGGCTAAGGCTGCGCTGAGCAAATTTGCCAACAACGTACTGAACCAGAACCGTGACATGGACGTGTCTATCTACGGCTACACGGACAATCAGGGCTGGAGAAACAGCACAGCTGCTCAAAGCCAGCAGAAAAACCTGAACCTCTCTCAGGAACGTGCTCAAAGCGTATCTACCTACCTGCTCAACTGCGGCGTTTCTGCCAGCCAGATCAAGAGCGTGCAAGGTATGGGAGAAGCTGATCCGATTGCCAGCAACGACACTGCTGCCGGCCGCGAACAGAACCGCCGTGTAGAAGTGTACATGTATGCAAGTGCGAAGATGATTCAGGAAGCACAGGCTGCTGCCAACTAATTCCTGCACAATTTTTTTCGACGGGATGCCACAGTCTTCCCGTCGCCCAAGAGAGAGAGAGAATAAGCGTATCAGCGTATTCTTTCTCTTTCTTTTTTCGCCTGCCCCAAAGTGTCCGAAAGGCCGCATCAAGACAAAAAAAAGAGCAATGTCATCACCGATAGCATTGCTCTCATTCATCTGTTTAGTCTCTTTGATTTGTCGACTTTGAATTTGTCTAATTCCTTTTAATTCTTTCAATCGTCTGTCTATATATACCATTTTTTATTCTACGAAATCTTTCAACTCTTTTTGTAAACGCTGTCGTGTGAAGAAAATCCGGCTTTTCACCGTACCCAAAGGCAAGTCCAACTTTTCAGCAATTTCACGATACTTAAATCCGGCCACATGCATGGAGAAAGGTATCCGGTATTCCTTGGGAAGCGCATTGACAATGCGGTGCATCTCTTTCAGGTCGTAGGCACCTTCCGTGCTGTCGAATCCGGAATTCTGGGGAAGGTTCAGATAATAATAATTCTCCGTGGGGTCAACAAAAGTCTGGTCGCGCACTATTTTGCGGTAGTTATTGATAAAGATGTTGCGCATGATGGTGTACATCCAGCCCTTGAAGTTCGTGTCGGGAGCAAACTTATCTTCGTTGTCCAAAGCCTTCAAATCCGTTTCCTGCAACAGGTCATTGGCTTCTTCCCTATCCGCTGTGAGCTTATAAGCAAAACGGAGCAGTTCGTCTTGAACACCTATCAAATCATTTTTAAAACTAAAATTTTTCATACATTAAGGGTTTTATGGTTAATATTTCGTTTTTCTCATTGCCCACAAGTTTAAGGATATTTTAGCAGGTGCACGGGCCCATAATCGTTAATCTGTCGGCCAAAAACTATCAAATGACGTTTTTCGGGTCATTTGAGGGCTCTTTCGGGACGTTTTTGGGTGATAAATCAGCGAAAACAGGCAGACAAGGTATGAAAACGGGAAGAAAATTCTCTTTAATTTTTATTAATGAGAAGAAGCAGCAAGCCTACTTTTCACTATATTTGGGTAGTTATCAAGCTAATTAGCAGTGTGACCGGAGTCTGATTTGCGCGACAGCCAGCGGTCGACAGATTTACACGGCAGCTCGCAGGCTGACACAATGAAACAACCGGCTTTGATGATGAAAAAAGAGCTTAAACAGAAACCTAAATTCAGCCAAGATGGAAACTAAGAAAAGAATCTCCATGCCAAACGAAGCCTTCCGGCAGAAAAGAATGTTTATGCGGAAAAAGGTTCTCCTGCTGTTGCTGGCACTGCTGCCGGGAATGGGCACTCCTCTCTCCGCCCAAAGCCGGAAGGAAAAGAAAGAACAGAAGAAGGAAGCAGTGGTCCGCAGCATCCGGTCGGGCCACTACAAGATTGACGTGCAGACAGCCCTGCCCATGAGCGGACCGTCTGTTCCGCTGAGTGCACGCTTTTCTCTCGAAATACGGAACGATTCGGTATTCTCCGACCTGCCCTATTTCGGACGGGCCTACTCCATCCCCTACGGCGGTGGCGACGGACTGCAGTTCAGCGCTCCCGTGCAGGACTACACGGTAGAGATAGACAAGAAAGGGACCGCCGACATCCGTTTTATGGTGAGAAACTCGGAAGACCAGTATGAATTCAGCACGAAAATCTACTCCAACGGATCGACGAGCATACAGGTAAATATGCAGCGACGGCAGTCCATCAACTTCCACGGCCAGCTGAACACAGACAAGCCATGAGCAGACAGCCCGGCCCGTCAGCCGTTGTTATCTTCCTCGCTGCCCTTCAGTGTGGGCAGACAGATATGGTATTTGGCTGCCAGGATGCGGGTCAGGAACACAACAGACCCGCACACCAGCTGACAGGCGTAGGAATCAATCCCTATCAGCGTACAGATCCAGTAGGCCACACCGCCCACCATGCAGGCCATCGCATAAATCTCCTTGCGGAAAATCAGCGGAATTTCGTTGATAAACACGTCGCGGATGACACCCCCGGCCGCACCCGTGATGCTACCCATGATGATGGCCACCCAGAAAGGATAGCCCAAGGCAATGCTTTTGCCTACACCCACCACCGTAAACAATGCCAGGCCGATGGTGTCGAAGATAAAGAAAGTGTTGTTCAGATGAATGAGCCAGCGACCGAAACAAATCACCCACAGCAAAGCCAGGCCCGTACATATTAAATAAATAGGATCGGTCATCCAACCTGGAGTAACGTCCAGCAACACATCACGGATCGTACCGCCACCGATGGCAGTAGCCAGTCCGACAACATAGGCTCCAAACCAGTCGAAACGCTTCGCCGAAGCCAGCCGGATACCACTAATAGCAAAGGCAAAAGTGCCTATAAAATCGAGAATTTGAACAAATGTGGGCATATCTTCATTTTTTGTCTGCAAAGTAACAAATAAATTCCGTAAGAAAATGTACTTTTGTTCACGAATTAAAACTGGACATGAAAGAAAGCATTATGAAAATAACAATTGTTGCAGGGGCTCGCCCCAATTTCATGAAAATTGCTCCCATCACTCGTGCCATTGACCATGCACGGGAGCTTGGTAAAGGTATCTCTTACCGCCTGGTCTACACAGGCAAGAAAGAAGATACAAGTTTGGATGCTTCTCTCTTTTCGGACTTGGACATGAAAGCACCCGATGTGTATCTTGGAGTGGAAGACACCAACTTCACCCGGCTGGCAGCCGGAATCATGGTGGCTTTCGACGAAGAACTCACAAAACACCCGGCCAACGTGGTGCTGGTGGTCGACGACCTGACTGCCACCATGAGCTGTGCCATCGTGGCCAAAAAGCAAGGAGCCAAAGTGGCTCACCTGGTGGCCGGAACCCGCTCCTTTGATATGAATATGCCCAAAGAAGTGAACCGCATGATTACCGACGGCCTGTCCGACTATCTGTTTACAGCCGGCATGGTGGCCAACCGCAATCTGAACCAGACGGGCACAGAAAGCAAGAACGTGTACTATGTGGGCAACATTCTGATGGACAGCATCCGCTACAGCCGCAACCGCCTGCTCAAGCCTGTGTGGTTCTCGGTGCTGGGCCTGAAAGAAAACAATTATTTGCTGCTGACAATCAACCGCCACGCCTTGCTGGAGAACAAAGAAAACTTGCGCCGGCTGGTGCAGACTGCCATCGACAAGGCAGACGGACTGCCGATTGTGGCTCCGCTCCACACGTATGTGAGCGATACCATCAAATCCCTGGGTATCAAGGCCGACAACCTGCACATCCTGCCTCCGCAAAACTACCTGTTCTTCGGTTATCTCACGGGTAAGGCCAAGGGCATCGTGACCGATTCGGGCAATGTGGCCGAAGAAGCCACCTTCCTCGGCATTCCCTGTATCACGCTCAACACCTATGCCGAACATCCTGAGACATGGCGCATGGGAACAAACGAACTGGTGGGCGAAGACCCCGCACGCCTGGGCGAGGCGCTGGAAAGAATGATGAAAGGCGAATGGAAACAAGGTGAGGTGCCCGAACGGTGGGATGGCCGCACCGCCGAACGCATCATCCAGATTCTGACAGAGAAAGTGGCCGGCTAACAGGCACGTCTGTGAGGCGCAGCCGGCGGAAAGAAGAAAGACAAAAAGGAAAAGGCTGGCAGCAGCCACCGGACGGAAAGCATCCGGAGACGGCGGACTTCCAGCTGGAATAGACTGACTGACAAAGCATTGTCCACTTTGCCCCGTGTCTTTTTACGGCACGGGACAAAGTGTTTTTTATTCTATCAACCCTATAATGACCTCTCAAGAATAAGTTAAAATAATCAGATATTCTCGATAGTTAAGAGTTATTTACTAACTTTGCGCTATACTATAATTATTATGAGATTACGATACAACAAAATATTGACACTGCTCTTATTCATTTTGGCAGCTACCCGTGTTTATTCGCAACAAATTAAAGGGGTTGTGACCGACTCTATCACCAAAGAACCGCTAATGTATATCTCCATCTACTATGAGGAAAAGAGGGATATGGGTACGGTGACCGACATCAACGGCGAATACCGCCTGGAAACACGCAGAAACGGAGGCACCCTGGTGTTCTCCGCCATCGGATACCACAGCAAGACGGTGAAGGTGAGCAACGGCAACCAGACACTCAACGTGCAGCTGGCACCCGACAATGTGCTGCTCAGCGAAGTGGTGGTGAAGCCGAAGAAAGAGAAGTATTCGCGAAAGAACAACCCGGCTGTGGAGTTTATGAAGAAGGTAATTGCCCATAAAAAGGCGCAGGTGCTGGAAGAAAACGAGTTCTACCAGTATGACAAGTATGAGAAGATGAAAATGTCTATCAACGACCTGACGCCGGAAAAACTGGAAAAGGGCATCTATAAGAAGTATTCGTTCCTCAAAGACCAGGTGGAGGTGTCGGAAAAGACACAGAAACTGATTCTTCCGATTTCGGTGCAGGAAACGGCTTCGCAGACCATCTTCCGCAAAGATCCGGAGAGCAAAAAGACCATTATCAAGGGATTGAATTCGAGCGGTGTGGATGAATTTTTCTCCACCGGCGACATGCTGGGCACAGTGCTGAAGGATGTTTTTGCTGAAATCAACATTTACGATGATGAAATCCGCCTGCTGCAGCAGCGGTTTGTCAGCCCCATCGGTCAGAATGCCATCTCGTTCTACAAGTTCTACCTGATGGATACGCTGATGGTGGACAAGCGCGAATGTGTGCATCTCACGTTTGTGCCGCAAAACTCGCAGGACTTCGGCTTTACGGGACACCTGTATGTGCTGAAGGACTCTACGTATGCCGTTCAGAAGTGTACGATGAACCTGCCGAAGAAGACGGGGGTGAACTTTGTGAACCGCATGGACATCGTGCAGCAGTATGTGCAGCTGCCCAACGGCAACTGGGTGCTGGCGGATGATGACATGACGGTGGACCTCTCGTGGAGTTCGAACAAGACATCGGGCGGACTGCAGGTGGAACGTACCACGAAATACAGCAATTATAAGTTTGACCCTATCGAACAGCGGCTCTTCCGCCTGAAAGGAAGTGTGATCAAGGAGGCAGATATGCTGGCCAAGAGCGATGAGTACTGGGCAGGCGTACGCCAGGTGCCGCTCACAAAGAAAGAGAGCACTATGGATTTGTTTGTCAACCGGTTGTCGCAGATTCCGGGCTTCAAATATATCATTTTCGGTGCGAAGGCACTGATCGAGAACTTTGTGGAAACGGGCAACAAGGAGCATCCAAGCAAAATTGACATCGGCCCTATCAACACCATGATATCGAGCAACTATGTGGACGGAACCCGCTTCCGACTCAGTGCGATGTCTACGGCCAACCTCCACAAGCACTGGTTCTTCAGCGGATACGGGGCGTATGGTTTGAAGGACCACCGCTGGAAGTACAAAGGAAATGTGACTTATTCTTTCAACAAGCGCGATTATGTGGTGTGGGAATTCCCGAAGCATTATATCTCGGCCACCTACAGCTATGATGTGATGTCGCCCATGGATAAGTTCCTGTTTACCGACAAGGATAATATGTTCTTAGCGGTGAAGACAACTACCGTGGACCAGATGTCGTATATCCGCGATGCTTCCATTGACTATGAACTGGAAACGCTCAACGGGTTTGGCGTGAAAGCTATGCTCCGCCACCGCAATGATGAACCGGCAGGCAAGCTGGAGTATCTCCGCAACGATGCCCAGCAGACCCGGGTGAAGGATATCACCACGACGGAGGCCAGCCTCACGCTGCGCTATGCACCGGGTGAATCGTTTGTCAACTCCAAGCAGCGCCGCATCCCGGTGTCGCTGGATGCTCCGATCTTTACCCTGACCCATACCATGGGTATCAAGGGCGTGCTGGGAAGCGACTACAGCTTCAACCGCACGGAAGCCAGTGTATGGAAACGTATCTGGCTGCCTTCGTCGTGGGGAAAGGTGGACTGCAGCCTCAAGGCAGGTGCCGAATGGAACACGGTTCCTTTCCCGCTGCTGATTCTGCCGGAAGCCAACTTGTCGTATATCACCCAGCGCGAGACGTTCAACCTCATCAACAACATGGAGTTCCTGAACGACCGCTTTGCTTCGATTTCTTTGTCGTATGACATGAACGGAAAGCTATTCAACCGCATTCCGCTCATCAAGAATCTGAAGTGGAGAGAGATGTTCCGCGTGCGCGCCCTTTGGGGAACACTGACCGACAAGAACAACCCGTTCAAGAGCAGCAATCCCGACTTATTCCGCTTCCCCACTCGCGACGGTAAATTTACCAGCTTCGTGATGGATCCGAAGATACCTTATGTGGAAGCCAGCGTGGGAATCTACAACATCTTCAAGCTGCTTCACGTGGAATATGTACATCGTTTCACTTACCGTGACAATCCGGGTATCAACAAAAACGGTATCCGCTTCATGGTGTTAATGGTATTCTGATTATGCAACCTTTAGCCGAACGACTCAGACCTAAGACATTAGACGAATATATCGGACAGAAACACCTCGTGGGACCGGGGGCTGTCTTGCGCAAGATGATTGATGCCGGACGCATCTCCTCGTTCATCCTCTGGGGACCACCGGGCGTGGGTAAGACTACGCTGGCACAGATCATTGCCAACAAGCTGGAAACGCCTTTCTACACACTCAGTGCGGTTACTTCGGGTGTGAAGGATGTGCGCGAAGTCATCGAACGTGCCAAGAGCAACCGCTTCTTCTCGCAAGCCAGCCCGATTCTGTTTATCGATGAAATCCACCGGTTCAGCAAATCGCAGCAGGATTCGCTCCTGGGAGCGGTGGAGACCGGTACGGTAACGCTCATCGGGGCTACGACAGAGAATCCTTCGTTTGAAGTGATTCGCCCGCTCCTCTCCCGCTGCCAGCTGTATGTGCTCAAATCGCTGGAGAAGGACGACTTGCTGGAACTGCTCCACCGGGCCTTGTCTACCGACCTGCTGCTGAAGGAGCGGTCTATCGAGCTGAAGGAAACTTCGGCTATGCTGCGCTACTCGGGCGGGGATGCCCGCAAGTTGCTCAATATCCTGGAGCTCGTGGTGCAGTCGGAAACGGAAGAGAAGGTGGTCATCACCGATGAAATGGTGGTGGAACGGCTGCAGCAGAATCCGCTGGCTTATGATAAAGAAGGTGAGATGCACTACGACATTATCTCGGCCTTCATCAAGTCCATCCGCGGAAGCGATCCCGACGCTGCCATCTACTGGCTGGCCCGTATGGTGGAAGGAGGCGAAGACCCTGCTTTCATTGCCCGGCGACTGGTCATCTCGGCTGCCGAAGATATCGGTCTGGCCAACCCGAACGCACTGCTGCTGGCCAATGCATGTTTTGACACGATTATGAAGATAGGATGGCCCGAAGGACGCATCCCGCTGGCAGAAACAACGATTTATCTGGCTACCAGTCCCAAGAGTAATTCGGCCTATCAGGCCATCAACGATGCTTTGGAGCTGGTGCGCGCTACGGGCAACTTGCCGGTGCCGCTGCATCTGCGCAATGCACCCACCAAGCTTATGAAGCAGCTGGGCTACGGTCAGGATTACAAATATGCCCATCACTACGAAGGCAACTTTGTGAAGCAGCAGTTTCTGCCGGATGAGCTGAAGGACAAGCGGATATGGGAGCCGCAGAACAATGCGGCAGAACAGCGCCATGCCGAACGCATGATGCAGCTCTGGGGAGATAAGTATAAAAAATAACCGTCCCCGCGCTGGCAGAAGGAAGCCGCAACGGAGACTGCTGCTGCCAAACGGGAATGTATAACCTATAATATCGAATTAAAATGAAAATAGTAGTATTAGACGGCTTTGCCGCTAACCCAGGCGACCTTTCCTGGGAGGGTATGAAAGCGCTCGGAGAATGTACGATATATGACCGCACGGCTCCCGAAGAAGTAGTAGAACGTGCAGCAGGAGCAGAGGTGCTGCTCACCAACAAGGTAATCATCAGTGCCGACCATCTGGCTGCGCTTCCCGAACTGAAATACATCGGGGTGCTGGCTACTGGATACAACGTGGTGGATACAGCTGCTGCCAAAGAACGCGGCATCATCGTAACAAACATTCCGGCCTACAGCACCGCATCGGTTTCGCAAATCGTGTTTGCCCACATCCTGAATATCTGCCAGCAGGTGCAGCATCATTCGCAAGAGGTGCACAAGGGACGCTGGGTGAACAGCCAGGATTTCTGCTTCTGGGACACACCGCTAATGGAGTTGAGAGGCAAACGCATCGGTCTGGTGGGACTGGGACATACAGGCTACAACACAGCACGCATTGCCATCGGCTTCGGTATGCAGGTGTGTGCCTACACTTCCAAATCACATTTCCAGCTTCCGCCTGAAATCAAGAAAATGGAACTCGACGAGCTGTTCAGCGAATGTGACATCATCAGCCTGCACTGCCCGCTGACTCCGGAAACGAAAGAGATGGTCAATGCCAAACGCTTGGCACTGATGAAGCCGACGGCTATCTTGATCAATACCGGACGCGGACCGCTAATCAACGAACAGGACTTGGCAGATGCGCTGAACAACGGTCAGATTTATGCAGCCGGTGTGGATGTGCTTTCTTGCGAACCTCCCCGCGCCGACAACCCGCTGCTGACTGCGAAGAATTGCTATATCACTCCGCACATTGCCTGGGCTACTGCCGAAGCGCGCGAGCGTCTGATGCATATCGCCATCAACAACCTGCAGGCTTTCATCAACGGCAAACCGGAAAATGTAGTCAACAAGTAAGCCTCACTGCATTGTCATACAAATGAACAACGGGCACCGTGTTGCCCCGACAAAATAGAAATTACCCCTGCCACAGATTGCTGCGACAGGGGTATTTTTTTGAAACATAATAGTAAATCAATAGGAATGACCTTCGCGCTCTACTTCTTCTTTGGTAATCTTGCGCACATCGATACGCTGCCATGCATAGAAAATATAAGCTACAACAAATGGCACTAATACTGAAACATAGGCCATCGTTTCAAGGGTAAACTCACTCGAACAGCTGTTGGCTATCGTCAATGAACTTTGCAGATCGGCAAGCGAAGGATAGTAGGCGGTGTGGTTGAGTCCTGCTACAAGGAGCAGAGAAAAGACGGTCAGTACCGTTCCCAGACCGGCATACCAGATGCCTTTGTCGAAAGACGCTTTCAAGACGGTCTTACCAATGCCGAAGAGCACCAGCACCACACCCAAAAGAAACAGCACAAGCACTACAGGCATATCCACGAAATTAATCAGATACTTGTAGGGCTGCATATAGATTTCCTGCGTATCCGGATTCACGGCAAAGCCTTCGGAAAGCAGCGTACGAATCAGGAACGAAAGGAAGAAAAGCAAAAACAGCACGGCATTGTTGCGCACAGCACGGCGGGCTTTGGCCACCAGATCGTCATCAGCAATGTTGTTGATGAAATAAAGCGCCCCCAACACACGGGCCAAGAAAAACACAGCCAACCCCAGGATGACATTCCACACATTGGTCAGCGCGTCCAGTCCGTGCCATCCGTTACCCCAGCTGCTGATGACAGGCATCAGCGTATCTGTCAGATTGGCCTTGTTGATATAGAAATCAGATCCGGTAAAGAAAGTAGCTACGGCTCCGCCCAGCAGCAAGGGACCCACTACCCCATTCAGCACCAGAAAACCCTGGTAGGTCTTCTTGCCCAACAGGTTGCCCGCCTTGCTCTGAAACTCATAGCTCACAGCCTGCAGAACGAAACTGAAGAGGATAATCATCCACAGCCAGTAGGCTCCGCCGAAACTGGTACTGTAGAACAAAGGAAACGAAGCAAAGAAAGCGCCACCGAATGTAACCAGTGTAGTGAAAGTGAACTCCCACTTCCGGCCCGTAGAATTCACCATCAGCTGACGATGCTCTTCCGACTTGCCGATGCAAAACAACAGAGAATTTCCTCCTTGCACAAACAAAAGAAACACAAGGATAGCCCCCAACAAGGATACGATGATCCACCAATATTGTTGCAGATATATATACATAAAAATTTAAATTAGCAATTAATAAGTTAGACTATCATTCATTTTTTCAATCAATCATTCAAACAATTTGTCATTTTCATGATTGATGAATCAAATTAGCGGTTTTACTCAAAATCAGGACCTTTACGGATCGACTTCAACATGATACCCGTCCCGGCAATGAGCATCACCGTAAACAGACAAAGGAAAATAAAGAAAGTAGTCTGCACCGAACCGGTATCCAGGTTGGAGATAGCAGCCGTAGTCGGCAACATATCCTGGATAGCCCAAGGCTGACGGCCACATTCAGCTACAATCCATCCGGCCTGTCCGGCAATGTATCCCAATGGAATGGTGAGCAAAGCCAGCCAATGCATCCAGCGAATCTCAGCCAATTTCTGCTTGTAAGCCAGAAACAGAACAACGATGAAGAACAAAATAAAATAACCGCCAAGCATAACCATCACACGGAAAGCATAGAAGTTCAAGGGCACATTCGGAACCAGCTCGTTGACATCCTTAATATAACCATATCCAAAATAAGGCATATTCTCCTGCAACACTTTATAGGCCACCGCAGCGTCGGCCTCATTGTCTACGCTCTTGGCAGCACGATAGGCAGCCAAGGCCTGAATAGCCGTCTTTCCGCGTTCAATCTTCTCGGCCGCTGAAAGAGCCGTCGTGCCATCCTTCAGTTGATAGCCGCCTTCTATGAGATTACTGATGCCGGGCACATATCCTTCGCGATCACGCTCTGCAAGAATAGACAACATACCCGGAATCTCCATGCGGAACAGGAATGGCTCCTTTCCGTCATTGTAAGTTTCCTTTTCCGGATTCAGCATACCCACACACACCAGACCGACATCTTTGCCTCCTTCATAAAGACCCTCTACTGCTGCCAGCTTCATGGGTTGTGTCTGTGCAATGTGATAACCGGAACCATCGCCGGTGAAAGCCGACAACAGAGAAGCCCCCAGACCAAACACGGCAGCTATCTTGATGCTCGACAACGCAAATTCACGATGACGCTTCTTTAAAAGATACCAACAACTGACACCCACTACGAAGATAGCGCCAAGCACCCAGCCAGACAATACCGTATGGCAGAATTTGTTGACCGCTACAGGAGAAGTAGCTACAGCCCAAAAATCAACCATCTCATTACGCACTGTATCGGGATTGAACTCCATACCCACCGGATGCTGCATCCAGGCATTGGCTACCAGAATCCACCAGGCCGATATCGTGGCTCCCAAACCGGTGAGCCAGGTGGAAACCAGATGGAAACGCTTGCTCACTTTCTCCCAACCGAAAAACATCACGGCAATGAAGGTAGCTTCCATAAAGAATGCCAAAATACCCTCAATGGCCAACGGAGCTCCAAAAATATCGCCTACAAACCACGAATAGTTGCTCCAGTTTGTACCAAACTCGAACTCCAGAATCAAGCCGGTAGCCACACCGATAGCAAAATTAATACCGAAGAGTCTCATCCAAAACATAGCTGTACGCTTCCAAAATTCATTTCCGGTGCGATAATACAGTGTTTCCATGATACCCATCACCACAGCCAGTCCCAATGTGAGCGGCACAAAAATCCAGTGATACATTGCTGTCATTGCAAATTGGGCTCTCGACCAATCAATCAGCGAAGTGTCTATACTTTCAATCATAACAGTGTATAAAATTTAAGAATTAAAAATCTACAGTTTATTCGGCGATAGCCCGATGGATGAGTTCATTTCCCACATACCGGCTCTTGTCTGCGTCGGATGAATGGCTGCCCAAAAAATTGGGGAAAAAGAACAGCTTGAGAACAACAAACATCACAAATAGTTTCAGAAGAATAATCATCCATAGCGTGCGCCCCAGCGTCATGCTACGAAACCCTTCCAAATAGAAATTCCATACGGAGAGAATGGCATTTTTCATATAATAATCAAAAATAAAATGTCCTAAATTTGTAATGAATACAAATATACATCAAATATAATAAATACAAAGAAATCCCCGGATTTTGTTACAGTAGTTTTTCATTTTTTCCCAAATCGCCCTGCTGAAGCATCCAGATACAGCCGTTTATGCCTTCTGATACTGACAATGACTACATAAATAAGACCTGTCAAATAACTCCTCCAATATATAAAAATGAATTTGTTTTTTTGCAGAAAATATTTGCTCCAAAAATATTTTGTCTATATCTTTGCAGTATTGTTAGATAAGGGATTGTGAAATTCCGAACAATAGAATAGTTTAGTTAAGTCTAGTTTAGTTTTTGTGTTAATAGCTCCCTCGTCAGCGGACGACTCAGGGAGCTATTTTTGCGCTATATCAGCGAGTTAGAAAATAGCAATTTTGCAACAGGCTGCAAAATACTGTTGTCGGTGGATTGTCGGACGGCAAATAATATCTTTTTTATTGTCCACTAAATTTTTTACAAAGATGGCAACACTTAAACTTTGTATCGTGCCTGCGAAAGTATTAATAGACGGAAGGCACAAAGTAAGAATATCAGTAGCGCATAACTCTGATACAAGATATATACTCACTGACTGCATCATTGATAATATATCTCAATTTAAAGATGGTCAGGTGGTGAATCATCCACAAGCGGCAAAGATGAATATGAAGCTGCGCACATTGATGAATCACTATCAAGACACTATAGATAGCATGTATGATGCAGATATCTATTCGTGCTCTGACCTTGTACAGATCATGAAGCGGAAAAAGAACTATAACAATGTCAAGTTTTCCGTTGCAATGGAAACGTACACCAGCAACCTGGCGGAAGAACGGAGATTGAAATCGGAAAAGCTATATCGGCTAGCATGCAAATCATTTATCAAGTCACAAGGAGATATGTTGCTGGCAATGATCACTCCTACCGAAATACGCAGATTTGAAATGTACATGTACGATAAAGGTCTATCGACAACAACAATTAAGATATACCTCACTCTAATAAAAGTAGTCATAAACTACGCTAAGAAAATGAAGATGGTAAATTACGAAATTGATCCTTTTGATTTCGTCAATATGCCAGCGGCCAACATCCGAGAGCTAGACCTTGCACCTGACGAACTTTGCGCAATCCGCGATGCGAAGATAGAAAAGTACAATGTAAGCGTTGTACGTGATATCTTTATGCTGTCGTACTATTTAGGTGGTATCAATTTAGTAGATATGCTGGAGATAGATTTTCGCAAAGATTGGATAGAGTTCTACCGCCGGAAAACAAAAAACAAAAAGAAAGGAGAATCAAAAACGGCCTTCTCGATCCAGCCGGAAGCGAGAGAAATAATAAAGAAGTATATCACCAAAAACGGAAAACTTGTATTTGGTAAATATGACACGTTCGGCAAATGCTACTCTGTTGTATCGCGGAAAATGGATGAACTGGCCAGAATAGCAGGTATACGGAAAAGGGTTGTATATTATTCAGCCCGCAAGTCATTTGTGCAGCATGGGTTTGAGATGGGAATACCGCTGGAAATTTTAGAGTATTGCATCGGACAAAGTATGAAAACCAACCGACCTATTTTTAATTACTTCCGAGTCATGCGGAACCAGGCCGATGCAGCAATGCGTAAAATCTTTGATGCTATACAATAAAAAAATAGCAAGGACACCCGAAACAGCTAAACGGGTGCCTTGCTATTATTACTGAATTAATAACGCACGGGGACAAAGTAATGTATTTATTTTGTTATATCAAAATAATCTAAATACCTCTTTTTATTGATATCAGCTTAGATTGCTTGATAATTGCTCGTTTTGTAAATACTGTCCCATTACCGGAGAGTCCTGCATGCAGTAGGTAGTTTTTAGTTGCTCCAACTTGCTCAGCAGTTAATATCGTATATACTGCAGAGATTGAGCTAAAATAAAAATCTCTTTGTTTCGTATCATCTATAGGGTGCATGAGATGCACGTGAATAACCTTTGCCATATTAGTTTAGTTTTTGCAAATATACCAAATATAATATATATAGAACAAAAAAAGACGACTGCATCACTGCAGCCGCCCCTCTTATCATTTGTAAAGTCAAGTAGACTTCTTGCCACAAAGATACTACCTTTTCCCAAACCTGCGAATAATAAACCTCGTTATTATCAGTCCGATAGACGTAATTAACACACCAATAGCGATGCCGCCGACCTCTTGTTTTGCTCTCTCCCACCTGTTTAACTTGCGCTCAACTGGATACGGCACACAAACAGAATCTACATGTATCACGTACATTGTATCTATCCGCACTTTATCAAGGTATTTATATCTATACCTATTTATATAGACTGTATCTCCCTGAGATTTGACGAAAATAGAATCATGCACGTATATAGAGTCACGTATCTGCTGCAATATCTTAACGCTGTCAGTCCTCACGCTCTCGACTGGTACATACTGCACACGACTGCAGGAACTGACAACAGCTAAAAAAAGCGAACACAGCAGCAAGATGATAATACCGCTTAACTTTGTCATAACAGCTCCCATCCAGCAAACACATCATCCATCACAGCCGGAATCTCATTTTCAACGTATGATATCGCAGCAGCCAGCGCGCACATCTCATTTTTATCTGAGATATCAACTACATGCACGGCCGGAACCTGCAAATCTTGACACACCTTCCTGATGTATGCTCCTGTATTGTTTTCCGTGGACGGTGCCCACCTGCTGATCATATCTGCAATAGTTATGCAGTTGTGCCGCTTCCGGTAGTTTTGCAATGTCCGCAGCAGTGCCCGGTATCCCCATTTCATTTCCGTAAACTGAAAAAAACTCTTATCCGTTTGCAACTCTCTCAAGCCTTGCCACTTGTCTTTAGTTATCCGAATGTTGCCAGGGTTGCAATTACGCAGCCCTCTAGGTTGTTTTTTAGTCATTGTATTCTCCCTTCTTCTCTTCTGTTATTACTCCCTCTATATCCTTTTTATCGACTTTCAGCGTTTTACTGACAGCTATAGATATAGCTTTTACAATATTAAAATTGATACCCTTAGGTTTAAGATAGTTGCTCAATATCGAGCACATCTCAATAAAGCACACCAGCAAGCAGCTCCATACATCGATGTTCCAGTTCACACCGCTGGCGATGTCAATCATCACCACCATGCACACAAATGCGAAGTACGTTACCATCTTGCCCATAGTTCGTCTGATAGCCTTGCTAAATCTCACGTCCTCTTTCATCAACAGAGCCTTGCGAATACCGAAAAACAAATCGCATACTACCACTACAGCCGAAACGATTAGCCACGGGATCATGTGCTCTAAACTTTGTGCGATGAAGCTGCCCGCGACAGCAGCAAAGCCGGCGGGCACACTCTGTGTAATTATCTGTTCTTTACCCGTCATACAATTGCCCTCACTACAATGATCAACAGGTACAACACCCACGCACATACAACGATTGTCATCTGTGCTGCAACATCTCTCCAGTCAATTAAACCTCCGCATTGCTTATCTTTTAGCTCGATAAACACAGCAGCTAAAAAGTTAGCAATCGTAACAAGGATAAGACCCGATACAAAGCTAATCCCCGCCGGATAGCTGTACGCAAACATAGCAAGCATGATAATCACCCCTCCGAAAAAATGGATGTACCTGTTGCTCTCAGTAAACCATTTGATAATCTTTTTCATACTATTTAATTTTTGTGATTTTACAAATGTACCGAAATCAGGACGGAAGCAGGAACAGAGTGGAAATATCTTACTGACATGAAATTACATTAAAAAAGGGAGCATTGCGCTCCCCTCTCTTCTTATACTAAAAATGCAGGTAGTTCTTGCATCTTACTCAGCCACTCTTTTTCAGCCTTTTCTTTCTCTACCTCCAACTGCTTAATTTCTTCCTCGCACTGGTTTACTTTCTCTCTTGCGGCAGCCCTATTACCTTTTACCTCTTCGGGCGCTGGCGCACCACCTTCCGCTTCTCTGAGCATCATGTAATCGGTATCATTCAGATAGTTTTTCGCTACAGTTATCTGCCCGTAAAGAGCGTTGATTTCGTTTTCGTAATTTCTCATTTTGCAATCCTCCTAAATTTATGTCTGATAATCTCGTTATATGGAATTTTAGTCACTAAACACAGCCTATCCCAATCCATTTCGACATATTCGTGCCAGCTTTCATCTATATGTTCCCACATCTGTTTAATACTATTGAACTCGCATCTGTTTTTCATCCTGCCAGAGTACGAATTGAATACAGAAACCAGCTCAAGCACGGCCTTCATCTTACTTCTGCATCGATTGAACTTATCTATCCGTTGCATGGATCTGCGCACCGTTCTATTGTTAATGTACAATCTTTCGTACTTAATGTAAGCGCCTAAATATTTAAGACCTTTGCTCACGTGTTGGCAATAAAACTTTTTCGGGTGCATGGAACAACCTACAGCTTTGTATCTCTCCCTAAATAACGGAAGCAAGGTCAATGCGGCTTCTTTGTTTTGCACTACGATGACCGTATCGTCGGCATATCTAGTATAATGCAATCCAAGCGTATCAACCGCCCAATGGTCTACATCATCTAAATACAGATTCATTGCCGTTTGCCAAATTAGAAAACCTATTACACCGCCCTTCCCATCGGGCTTATTTAGGATTGATTTTGCATAGGGAATCAAATCCCACATCTCAATGCCAGATTTACGATAGTAGTTGCTCTGCGGATTGGAATGTAATGCAGCCATTATCATCCACAGCAAGCTGTCTTTATCTTCGCCATCATATTTGTCGATTACTAACTGCTGTAGCTTTTTGCAGGCAATTGAGCAATCAGCATCAGGGTAATATCGCTGCAAGTCCCACTGTATGATATATGCGTCACGTGTATGCCTTTTGCTAACACACATGATATCTTCATATACTTGATTCACTGCTGCATCTACTCCACGGCCTTTGCGGTTGCTAAACAATCTATCAGATAGGGTATTTTCTAAGATGGGAGTAATGCGGTATAATATATACCACTGAACGAGCCTTTCGGCCATCTCGCAGCCGAATATCTCTCTTGGTTGAGGATAGGTGGAAATGAAGGCATAGTTGCCTTGGCATCTATATGTGCACTCATTGATATGATTAACAAGATTGCACAAGTTGCTTTCAAGGCTGACCTCAAAATCAACAGCATCTTCGCTCCGTCTTTTGTTATGACGGGCAATGTAATACACCTTGTACATATCTTCTAATGTAATCATATCTTACGATTTTATTTGACGCGGAAACCACCGAACACGCAAACCCGTTGAAGAAGTTGTTGTTGTTCGTGATACCGATACCATTGAAGTACCACGCATTATTCGCATTGTAGCGACAACACGACCAACGATTCCTGCCGGCTTTACAAGCAACTTACAGACATAACCCTAAATGAGGGTAGTTGCTCCTTTAAATTAACATCGTTTCTGCCGATACCGCTTGTGTATCAGTCTTGACGAGCGGAAACCACATAATTGCGCCATTTCACTATACCTTCATCCATTCTCACTATCAACTCACGCACTCTATTTATCGTGCATGGCTTTTTAAACATTTTCTCATCAATAGCAAATCGAGATTCAACCTTCACGACCTCAAAGTGCGCTAACATTTTATCAATGTTAGCGACCTTATCTTCCGTCCTATATGCCAATGAGAAGTGAGATATAATAGCTTCCGTGTGATCTAGCAGACGCACCGCCAGTACCGCTCTATCTCTCTTATCCATTTCGAACTGCGCGTTGTAGAACGTATATAACAGCGATTGTGCATCGACATATATGCTTGATTTTTCTTTCTTTGCCATTTCTGTATGTTTACAGCCTCCCGGCAATAGCCGGAAGGCTAAAGTTTAATCATTTAAAGTTAAAGCGGAAACCACCGAACACGCAAACCCGAGGAAGAAGCTGCTGTAGCTTGCGATACCGATACCATAGAAGTGCCACGCATTAAGCGCACTGCAGCGACAACACGACCAACGACTCCTGCCGGCTGAAATCTGCGACCATCCTGCCTTTTTAGCCAATGATACATTAACCGGGTCGATTGGACTTTTTGTGCCAACGGTAATGCTACGCATCAATATCGCAAGTTCGTGCATTGAAGGGAGCCACCATGCTCCCTTGCCGAACCCTTCTACACCGCTATCATAGTTTGCAGCGTAGTCAACGGCCGAGTAGGCAGGTGTAGACACACCTCTTACCATGACTTTCTTATCTTTCAGCTTAGCGCAGATTTCACGGCCATCTCTAAATGCCATAATCTTGCTGTCAAGTTCGTACAAACGACACATGCACGCGTCCAAATAATCCTCATAAGTCGCAAAGTGGGCTCTCAGCCCATCGCCCAACTCTCCATTGTAGTAAGCCTCTGAGCATGGGAACGTAACAAACAATTGTTTTACACCATCCATACGCGTAGAAGGATTGTTATTAGGCGCAGTTTCATTTCTCGCCCATTCTCCTAATTTCGGGCGGCACATACCGCTATAGAAAGCTCTTTGTCGTACTTGATTCCGCATAGGATGATTGTCGGTGTATGATGCTTCCGTACCTACCAACTTGTTGAGAGTGCATCCTGCGATTGTGCAATTGTTTTCATACGCGGTGTAATCAGTTAGTTGCAATATAGCTACATCTCCCTTCATATACGCTTCCCATTTGCTCGCGTGCGTTTTCAGCCACTCGTTTAGCTGATTTACGAACTCTGCTTTTGTCCCTGCACTCTTGGTGTAGTGAAAATTGCCGATAACTGCGTTCTGCAATTTCACCTCATAATCACCAGTGTTGGAAGGTATCTCGGCAATCTCGAAGTCACACACACATGACCATTTCTGATTCTTATCATTATCACCTCCGACCAACTTCACTTCCTTCCCTCGCACGTCGTAAACCACGCCGATACACTGCTGTTTTCCGACAAAATCTGCCGTAGCATCTTGCCCCAAGAAACGCACTTTGCCTTCGTGCAAGATAGCTATATCCCCTATTGCGGGGTATCTCTTAATTGCGTTCATATCTTCTTATTTTAGTTCAATACTTTAAATCCGCTTGCATTGTTCACGTTTACAGCCATGTAAACCTTTGCTGCTTCGGTGTCTATATACATCTGCCCGATAAAGTCAGGTGCTTCATCAGGTGCTTTCTTTGCGATGATAATCATAGGCAGCCCACACACCTTCGGCAGTTCATCAAGGTCGATAGAAATCGCATGTGCATTGCCCAAGTTATCAACTGGCAGCGATTCCAGTTCTTCATAACACTGCTCCACCTTCACTTCCACGCCGTTCACCTTGTCTGTCAGCTTCCCTGCTTCGGCCGCTGCGTTGTTAGCTTTCATTGCGGCGGCTTCTGCATTCGCTGTTGCTTTGTTAGCCTTATCCACAGCAGCAGCCGTGGCTGTGTTTGCTGCTGATGCAGCATCGCCAGCAACCTTACGTGCGTCTTCGGCAGCTTTGTTGGCCGTAGCTGTTGCCTCCGTTGCAGCTTGCCTTGCGGCGCTTGCTGCGTTATTGGCTGATGTAGTAGCTTTGTCTGCATTACCTTTTGCTGTATCAGCACCTGCAGCAGCCGTGGTTGCCTTGCTCGCAGCCTGATCTGCCTTGCTGATAGATGCGTCTACTCGGTTCGCTGCACTTGTAGCTTGCTCAGCTGCTGTCGTTGCCTGCGTAGTAGCTTGCTCTGTTGCCAACTTTGCTTCATTCGCTTTTGACGCTGCATCATTTGCGGATAAAGCTGCATTGTTTGCCGTCCTTGCCGCAGATTCCGCACTGGTCTTAGCGGTTTCAGCCTCTACCGTTACATCCTTTGCTTTCTGCGTTGCAACTATTGCGTTATTAGCCGCAAATGACGCCTTCCCTGCCTCCGAACTTGCGTTATCCGCTGCGCTACTTGCCTTATTTGCCATGTTCTTAGCTTGCTCGGTTGCTGTAACAGCATTGTTTTTAGCTTCATTTGCTTCCTTTGCAGCTTTAGATGCCGCTTTAGCTGAATCGTTTGCACTAATAGTTGCTACTTTTGCCTCGGTAATATCTGCGAGCGGTGCCCACCAGGCTCTATCTGTCAAATCATGTCCTACATTGTTTTCCTGCAACGACACATGACTGCCGCTATCCGATGAAACAAAATCGAACTTCCGAAACAATTTCCCTACCGCATAATCCCCTGCGTAGGTAAACGCCACCTTTCCTAATTTCTTTTTCATATTTTACGCATTAAAAATCAATTCACCATCTTCCAAAGCAACAACTCCGTCCGCCGCTCCGTCTTGGCAATCCATCACCAGCTCCATTGTTTCCGGGTCAATATGAAAAGTAGGGAACAACACATCTCCGGTAGAAGGTTTTCCGGTGTCAATATACATATCGCTTACTATGTCCCACACTAACCAATTGCCGTTCTCTCCTATCATTGGAGGGTGTGCGCTGATCTCATTTGCCAAATTCTCCACGTCATGGCAAATTTCTTCTGCCTTCGCGGCTGCATCCAGAGCGGGCTTTTGGATCCACGCAATAAAATCTGCTTCCGTACCCTCATGCCCTTGCGATAGCCAGCTCTCAAACGCTGATTTACCCTGTACTCCGATTGTTATGTTATCTGTAAATACAATATCAGCTATAGACGCATCTCCAGCAACTTCCATGCAGGAGAGCGGAACCAGTTCTACGAAGTTGCATCTATCTACAACTGCTTGACCGTCTCTGCCCCAATTTACCCAAAGCGTTGCGGTGTGATTTCCTGTGTGCTGCTGCGTTTTGCCTTCCCACGTCGCAACCACTTCACTTCCTTCCGTAATACACCGCAAAGGATATTTGCGACTGAATCTGTCTACTACTTCCAGCCGCAAATCCATTTTTTCAAGTTCCGCGGGCGCGCCATTCACCGTAATGCGCCATCTGATACGTATATCCTTGCCTATTCTGACTTTTTTTACTTGTTGCATAACTTTATACATTTAATCTCCTAAAACTCTGTAAATCGTCCTATTTGCGGTCATACCTCCGTTACCTTGATACAAAGGATATTTATCTCTGTTGTGCACAAGGTAACGCAGACATTCTTTCATATACGTATCCGCAACGGAAAAAGCATCATTGTAAGCTGCTACCTTTTCCCGGTAGTCAGGACGATGCGAGTGCTCGCTCTCCTTGACCACAAACCCGAACCGCGTTACATTGCTGTCGCCCTGTTTCACCAGCCGGGCGTAGCTGTAATATGCCAGAGCCTTGCGCAACCCGGCAAACGTAAACCGCCCGCATTTGCATTCGTACACACCACCGTCAAGCAGCTCAGTATATTTGTATTGATTTTCTTGCAAGTCGATAAAAAGAGCGTCACCGATTGCGCTCTTGATATCAATATCTTGCGCTTCTAAAATCAGAGATGTGACTCTGTTTTCGTCCACATGAGTAGACATGTCGCGCGACAATGCGCTTACCTCGTCAGGCATTATTAGTAACTGCTGCATTTCTCACATATTTAAGCGGTTCAACACTATAATCATGCGCTGGGTTCACATCTTCATACCAGCAGTCGAAAATCTTTTGTATTGCTCTCTCAATTGTTCGCTGCGACCTGTTTACGATACTATTGTAGTACTCAAAAGCATCTTCCAGGATGTCGCCAGAGAAACCGACCTTACCGATGCGGATGCAGTACCACGGCTCCTGCCCAAACGCTGAATATATGCGTTCTACTACACTCGCATCAGTAACTGTAAAGTCCTTATCGTAATTTTTTGAGCTAAATTCTACAAATTCGGGCTTTTCTTCGTCACTGTCTAAAGTCACCTCGATTATCTTAGATGCTTTTGTATCCCCCTGAAGCTGCAAAAGCGTATCTGAAAATCCTGTATCAATATCATTCCCGGTTATGTCGTTCCCATCTCCGTCAAACCCTACCGATGATGCACCTTTTTTCGTGATCACCATTCCGGCCGGAAGGAAGTTGCACCGCACATTTCGATATTTGACATTAGCCAGACCCTCGTCCGTGCTCATTTCCGTTACCACCCTGTCAGCTTTCCCGGTTGGATACACATTGCGGCCTGCTCCGCTGACATAAAGGATTTGCCCTTTATAGCATTCAATCCCCCCAGCCGCTTCCATCTGCGCAAACACGACCTCTTTGAGAGGGTTAAAAACATGTATGTAATCTACATTTGATTTTTCGACTCTCAAAACCTTGCCTTTCCGTGTCTTGCGGCCACGCCAATCCGGATGTACTGCAATCTTTGCAACATATCCGTTATAGTCCTCTTCGAGTAATCTGCAGTTCTCAAACGGGATGTGGTGCAGCTCTACGATATCGCCGAACAGATTGTAATTAACGTGCAAAGCAAAGCCGTTGTACATTGCCATGTCTTTGCAAATTAGAGCGTGAATGTCATCTGCTGTATCACCTCTACGATTAACCGCATATTCAGAAAAACCGACCTCACGGAAGCCGTTGCCCTCGATGAAGTCGGCATATCTCTCTACACACTCACTACCCGTAGAACTTGCGCAGATTATATCTCGTAGAACTTGCGGATAGAGATTATCATCACCATAGCTCTGTATATTCAGAGTTTGTATGTACTTCGTATCTATACGCTTGTTCGATTTACCCTTCAATTCTTTTACTCTCATACTTCCGTGAGTTTATGTTATTCGTCCTGCATCTTAGCAGCATTAATATACTCGTCAAGCGCTTCCGGAGTGACAACTTCACCGTTTAGCTGATACTCAGAAAATGATGCTCTTACATCTTCTTCCGTAGCACCTTCGATTTTCAATGCTTCAGCAAGTTCGCCGAGCAGCTGTGCATCAAGTTCGACCGCTTTTCCTTTAGATTTCTTCTTTTTCTTTTCCACTTTCTTTGCCGCTCTTTCTTTCCAATCTTCTGGATACTCAGCAAAAAAGAGGATACTACCGGGATGCTTAGCAAGATATTGCTCTGCAATCTCGTCAGTCAGAGTTTCGTTCACATAAAAGTCGCTGCTGCCAAATTCCATCTGCAACAGCACTCCGTTTTTCAACTTATAAGCGCATTTTTCTTTCATCTTTCCGTGTTTTTTAATGTAGCAAATCATCTCTATAATAGCATCGTGGTAGCAGTCGTTACATGATGTCCGCACAAACTTCTTATCTAGCACCTGCGTATATAGAGATTCAATCTCGTCTTTATCGTTAGCAGTTAGGGGAGAGCAGTGCTCCCCTAACCTGTTTAACTTATTAATTACATCTTGCAGCATCGTCATGCTCCTCCCGATACAAGCGTATCAACTGCCGTTTTAGTCACTTGATAAGATGTCTTATACAAGAACAAAGCAGATTTAGGTACTTTCTGCTCTTCGAGAGTTATAGCCCAGCCGCCCTCTGTTTCTTCCGAATATTTGTTGTTCTCGATTGCTGTAGCCTGCAAACCTTGATAGTAGCCGTACACCTGAAACGCTGAATCACCTGCATTAGCTTCTTTATTCAATCCCTTATGCTTGTTTTCCAGCACCAGCACGTAAGAGCCGTTTGCCAGCCCGTCAATGATGTCTGCGCACACATCTGGGTCATTGGCAAGCACAACAATGTTAATTGTGTTTGTAAACGTATTAACGAAGTTGCCAGCGACCATTGTTGTAGTAGACCCTGTAAAAGGAGTCTTGCCAGGCACTACTACCTTATACCCTTTCTTCGTTGATTTCATCGCAAGCGTCTCAATCACGTTCTTTCGCGCAGCATTAAAAGCTGTAGCGGCAAAATCAACATCACATCTGTTCATAATCACTCCCTCCTGCTCGTAGCCGGGGATAATCGGGTTGGAACAATCCATCCCGATTTCTTTCTTCAATAAACTATCGCAAACTGCCATATTCCCTCCTTTTTTTAGTATGCAATCTGGAATAAGTTATCTTCTCCAATCAAGCAGCCCAAGCGGCCGGACATGTACGCTTTTGTAGCGCGTTCATCTTGATTAAACCACACTTCCAAGTCGGGCAAAATCTGACCTGCTGGAGATCCAACGAACATTTGTTTAGGCGAACCAAATACAGCGCGGTGCGGCAGATTCAACTTTGTTCCGTTGTTTTGATACGTTTGAATCATTCTGTCCCAGATGCTGAGTTTGTAGATAGGCACACCATTATACTCAGTCACTTTAATGCCGTCGTAGATGTCCTTCCAATCAAGGATAAGTTTGTACTCACGCTTCAAATCTCTTTCCAGAGCATCCACCAACGATTTCGTAGCAAAGATTCCGGAACCATCCAGCGATGCAATACGCGGATCTGCAGATTCGAGAATAGAATCAAAGATGCCGATAGCTACACCTGCTCCTTTGATTTTACTCATTTGCAGCGCATAGCTTGCTTCACTATTAGCAGCGATAGTTGTTTTCTGATTTCCGTTCTTAGTAGCAACTGCAAACAATTGCTTAAACAGACCATCGCAAGGCTTAAACAATTCCACGTCAGTACCTGTAGTAATCTGTCCGCTGCTGTCTGCGCTCTGAGCTTCCTTATCGCCGAACCACACAAAACGCCACACCATACGCTGCAATGCTCTCTCCAGAGCGGGCATGATGATAACGTCCATCAAATCAGTAGATGTCAAATCACCGATTTTTGTACCAGTTTTCAGCGCATATTCTGCAATTGAGTTGTAAAACTCAGTGTAGCACCATTTAAGCGGAGCACTCCAATCACCGATATCCCACGTCTTTTCAGCAGCCTGAATCGTAGGTGTTTTATAGGTCGGGTCGCACTTAGAACCAGCCCAACCGATATCACTCATTTCCCCAGTCCATCCGAGTTTCTGTCCGTTCTGTACGTTCTGACGGAATGTGAAAAACTGCTCAAACTTTTCATCCATGAAAAGCGTTAAAATCAGCAGTTCGCGAAGGTCTTTAACTGCGCCATTGTCCTTCGTCAAGTTCTTTACACTCTCTAAAATTTCCATATATTTTCTGTTTAGTTAGTCAATGTTTAAGTTATCTGTTGTATCGTGCAGCGTTCTTCGCTCTTGCTTCTTGCAATCGCTGTTGGATTCTGCTTTCTGTCTTTTCATCTTCCTTCTTTCCTTTCGGTTGAGCACTCCGGCCAGCCGGGACATAGGTAGATGCTGCCACTTTCGCCAGCCACTTTTCGCCGCCAGCCTTCTGGACGGATGCGAGGATACGCTCTTCCGCTTCGGATTTTGCGCTTTTCTGCAGTTCAGATACCTGAGCTTCCAGTTCGTTGATACGTTCCTGCAATGCTGCTGTTTCGTCATCTTCGCTGGACGGATCCTTAATCTCGGTAATAACACCATCCTTTACAATTACTGTGCGGCCGTCCTCCAGCACAAACTCTCCGTCCGGCGATGCAGGGTCGCCAACTTGGATTTCTCCCTCTTCGCGTTCTACCGTCAGTTCATCGCCAGTCGATGTCGTGATAACCTTCGCCACGATGGCGGGCACATCTTCAATTTTTGCGTAACCGCACTTTGCGAGCAATCGGTCAATGATTGATTTGCTCACCGTAACATTCTCTTTTTTCATCTCTTTAGAATTGTTGTTAATAGTCTTAGTTTCTTTTGCTGACATTGCAGGTACAACGAACGACACAAAGCCGAGCGCAATAGCTTTTTCCGAGCCGAACCATCCTCCAGCGTTCATCTGTGCTTCCAGTTCTTCACGTGATTTTCCTGTTCTCTCAGTGTAAACGCTAATCATTTTTTCCTTCTCTGCCGACATCGTAGATTGCAATGCGGCCAGCTTTTCGAGAGTCAGGTCACCCCCCACATTGCCGCCCGGTATATAAGGGTTATGGATCAGCATCTCTGCATGTTCGTACATACTTCTTCGCTCTAATGGAGCAGCTAACAAGATAACTGTAGCCATCGAAGCGCACGTACCTACTACCTTGCACGAAATTTCTTTGCCGGATGCTCTCAAAGCATCATAGATAGCATAACCCTCTGTGCAGTCACCTCCGCAAGAATGGATTTCCACGTCTACAACATTATCCTGCGGATCCATCCAACCAAGGAAAGACTGCACATCGGAAAACGACATACTATCTTCTCCGCTCATCCAATATTTTGCTTTATCCGCATCGGGTGCAATGTCCTTGTTAATAAATAATTTCGCCATATTAGTTTTTGCTTTTGTACAAAGATAACAATCTGATATCCGGCAAAAGAAACATGCTACAACATAGCACTGACATTGCATGACAGAACAAAAAAAGGGAAGCTAAAAGCCTCCCTAAATCGCAATCGTAGCAGAAAATCTGTCTACAATCCTGTACACCGTCCTCTCTGATACCTCATACTCGTCAGATAGATACTGCATGATATACGTTTTCTTATGCCCTTCATTGCGAAGTCTTTCGTACTCTCTATACATCTCCATGTACTTGATATCATCAACGCTCAGAGCTGCGCTCTGCATTTTTTTCAAAAGATTTTCATTTACTGCCAACAATTCATAACCTGTCATACGCTACCCATATTTTCCAAAACCTTAACTCTGTTACTTACCGAGGAGATTTCTTGCACAGACACAACAGGAGCAGGGAGAGCCGACATACCTTTAGCGACCGCTTTTGCCAACATATCCTCGCCCATCGATTGATTACTTGACTGAGATACGCTGATAGGCACACCGCCGCCCATTTGGTTAAACGCCGACAGCATCGGGGCGAACATAGATGTAGCATTTGCCGTCAAAACAGACTCCCCGTTACTGAGCTGCGCTGGTATGCTGTCGCTCGTTCCAGTTCCCGGACCTTGCACTAAACCACCGTGGGCAAATTTAGCACTTTTTACTGACTTCATCGCCGTTCCCATGACCGCAGTTACAGATGCTACTACCGTACCGATAGCGGCCAGCATATCAATCCACGTTGCAGATGATGATGTAGCTGTTTTTACAGCGTTTGCAATTGCTACACCCTGCGATATTGCAATCTCAGCAATTGCCAGCACCTTTGCCAGTTGAGCAGCCTGCTTGTTATCTCCTGCAACCTGCTCGATGAAGTCAGACAGTCCACCGACAAATGATGCAATCGTTTCATATTTCGTCCGCTGGATTTCCATCTCTCTGTCGGCCTGCTCTTGCTGAGCATCGAGATATGCGTTCTGCGCTTCCAGTTTACGCAGGTTAAATGCTTCAATAGATTCACCTTCCAGCTGCTGCATCGTTTCCAGTTCAGCCCGCTTTTGCTCTACCATGATGGCGAGCCGTTCCTCTTCATTGCCGTAGGCTTCTGCCAACTGCGTTTCAAACTGCACCCTCATTGCATCTTGCTGCTTCTGATATATGTCGTTTTGATGTGCAGTAATCAGGTCGTCCATCTGCTTGTTGTACTTTTCCCGAATGGCGAGTTTCATCTCTTCCGTCAGCTCGGTGTTCGCCAGTTCAGCATCGCGCATCGCTATCAGCCGTTGCATCTCCAACTGATATTCCTGCTCCGTCCCTTCCTTGACTGCTTCCAATTTAGCTTCAATCAGCTGCTTTTTCTGCTCGATTTCGGCTTTTAGTTCATCATCTGATAACTTCTTCAAGTCATTCACTTTCTGTTGCTCTATCGCCGTAATCTGCTGCTTGATGCTTTGGCGCATTGAAGTAGTCAAATCTGCTTCCGTCCTCAAACGCAACTTTAAATCTTCGATTTGCCTGTTATAGTTACGCTCAATCTCGATGCGTTGTTTTTCTCGATCATCCTGCACCAGCTTCAACATCTCATCTTCGGCCTTGCGCACCTCTTCAAGTTCCTTAGCACGTATCTCCTTCCCTTTCTCGTATGCCGCTTTTGCTGCATCCGCTTTCGCTTTCTCTGCCGCCAGGTTCTCCTGCTTGATGGTGTTTTCCTGTTCCAGCAGTTCACGCGTTTTATCAAAGTATTCCCTGCGCTTGTTGTAGACCTCCGCTTCCAGCCTTGCCAGTTCTTCGTTTGTCGCTGCATCATTATCAGCCCATTCCGATTCAATCTGCAAAGCCTTCAATCTTCTTTCAGCTAAATCTACGTTTCTCTTCGCTTGTTCTTCTTCCAGCCTGTTAGCTTCTTGTACGTACTTTAATCTTTCTTCTGCCGAGTATTTTTCCTTATCTTTGGCTTTCGTCCTGAGTTCTGACACCGCAAGCGCATCCTTAGCGTTCTGGACTTCATCTTTCCTGCTTTGTTGCTCAATTGCTATCTTTTCTTTCTCCAGTTCTATCGCTTCCGCCATCTGCTTGTTAGATTCAGCGAAATGCTTACCCACAACGGGCAGCTTTTCCGACATCTTACTGAGCCATCCAAGCAGCTTGCCGCCGCCCTCTACAACATACAAAATAGCACCTGCAAACTCTTGTACAATCCTTATGCCCTCATTGAGCAACCGATTGAACGGTGCCATAGCTTTAGCCCACCGATTTGTATTTGTTTCGCTGGATGTGATACCCTTAACTACAGCCATGAGAGCAGCGGCCACAAGTCCGAGGAAAGCAACAACCGGATTGGCCATCAAAGCCAACATCTGTTTACCAAGAAGTTTAACTCCTGCTGCAGCTTTCTTCGCTCCCTCCGTCAGAGAGCCGAGCTGCTGTGCGGCCTTAATCAATGAAGCATCCAGCCCAACACCTGCGGAAATAAAGCCCAACACGTCACCGCTTGCCTTTTCTGCTGCATCACCGAACAAATCTAACTGCAACTGCGTATCTTCAATAGCTTTCTTTTGTTTTTTTGCTGCTTTTGAATTAGCTCCCTGCGCTTGTACCAGCTGCTCGTACTTTTGTTTCTGTCGCTCCAACTTGCTTTCGAGCGATTGAAAAAGCGGAGCTAACGATTCTTCATAGTTTCCTACGTTACGATAATACCTCTTTGTCGCTTCCTCTGCTTCTTTCAGTTCGTCAGTTACTTTGTTAATGTGCGCTTGCAGTTCCTTGCCCTTTGCGCCCTCTCTCTCTGCCCTGCTCAGTTCATCATATGCTGCCGTTGCGTTCGATAATTCAGCGCGCAAAGCCTTCAAGCTACCTTCCTTTTCCTTTTCAACTTTGAGTTGATTCTGGACGGCTTTTGTCGTAGTTCTGATAACCTCAGTGTATTGCTGAGATTGCATTTTCGATTCAGCCATTCTCAGATTGTATTCCTCTCTGCTGATAGCCCCGCTTCTCAGTTCGTCACGCAAATCGCTTTCGCTTTCTTTCAACTCGTCCAGCTTCGTTCTATATTCCGCAATCTTGCGTATTGCATCATTGTAATTTATCTTAATGTCTAAGATTCTTTCATCGTTCTCAGCCATAATTTAGATTTTAATCAGTTTAACATCACATATTGAATCTCCCTTTGTTTTTATGTCTATAATTGCAAAGTAGCTGCCGTACTGCCCGATATACACAGGTACATCCATTCGAATATCGCGCAGATCAATATCACTGAGCCTTATCTGCTCCGTGATAACCTTTGCCTGTGTCATAATCTGCTTGTAACTGCCGTAATACTTTGATATCAGTGTTGGCCATGCTAGCCCGGCGAACCTTCCAATATTCGCAGTCCCGTGCTTGATCAATATGCGAGGGTCTGTCTTATCGTATTCCAATTCCCCCTTATCATTGTAAGAGTAAAGAGGAATAAAAGCAAGGCCAAATCGCTCATCGCAAGCGGCAAACGGTAGTTTAGCTGCATCTTTATCTTTTTCCAAAGTTTCATCTTCAATGCGTATTTCGCCATTATAACTTTCCCGGAGCTTGTTATTATCCTTGTATTTGAAATTATTATATTGAGCTACATTACCCGGCCTGTATTCAATCTTTTTAGGTGCTACGTACTTGTAAGAGTTTACGATTCTTCCGGTCCACTCTACTGCCTTGCTCTTGTTCTGCAACAAAACATCAAAAGAAATCATTCTTATTGTGTCTTTTCCCTTGGATACGGCAAATAAACCAAGCATCTGCATAATAGCTTTGACATAATCCAGTTGTTTGATTTCCGGCAAATTAGGTACAAAATAGAAAAGACCTTCATTAGGATTATCAATTTGAAGTTTTACCTCTTCAACCTCTGTTGAGAATGTTAGCGAACCGCTTGGGTTATTATGAAATACTATCCCTGACGGTCCACCCCTCAAAGCGAAGTCAACATATACATCTTGGGCGGTTATAACATCTGATTGATTGTCTATATGATAATACATATCATAGACATTCCCGGATATATGCTGTATGCGTTCAGGAGATACAGATAGCAGCTCAAAGTCTACACGAAGCAAAAGAACAAAGCACAGTCCGTCCGGCACTCCGTTTGGGGATGTTACACGTATTTTAAGGTCTCCTTTTACATTGATTTTTGCATTACTTACATTCGCTTTAAATGCGCTTGTTTCCTGTTCGTACCCTTGATAATCCAGAACCTTTGTTTCAAACTTGCCGCAATGGCTCTTATATTTTCCGTGCTTTTGCATATCCATGAAAAACCACGCGACATGATACGGCAAAGGTTCATCACCGAACCCTGCACCAATACGTCTAATAGGAAGTGTTATTGTAGACTTCTTGATTAATTCCCCTGCATCATTGCGTGTTAGTAGTGGAATCTTTAATTTATCAAGCATATCAACCCTATCGGCTGCAATATCAAACGCGATACCGCTGTCTTTTGATATCTTATCCAGCACCCACTTTGCACTGACAGCAGGATGATACCACACGCTCGGCTCGCCCTCCCTGAATCCGTAATCTACATGCAGATAGATGGCACGTTCTTCTTTCTTCCAGATAACTCTCTCGTTTACGTTATCTACGTTGTAGCTAAGGTCTGTCAGTTTTTTATCGCCCTTAATAAGATTCTGCAGGTTGCTCCCTGCGCCCCACGACAGAGCGATATTGATACTATCATCTACCCCAGTGAGCACGACATTTGCATCAGATATTATCTCAACTCCATTACGCAGCAGCCTGCCGCGGTGGTTGAGATAAGGGAACTTTGTACCGCTGAATGGAGAGCCTGCGCACTCTATCAGAGCGAGATTTTTAGCCGTTTTAGGCAGCCTGATAGTGTAGCTGTTATTGCTGACTATCTTACTGATATCCGTCAGCAGATTACTCTTAAAGTTGAGGGAGATATTAGCATCTCCCAAATCAACCAGCTTATCATCTATGTATAATTCGTGTCTCATATCATTTGATTAATCGTTTCCGGCATGGTAATAGTTAGCTCTAAATCCTGCAGATCCATCTCCTTAACAGACAGCGTTGACTGTTCAACCTGCACGGGCACCCAATTCGCCCAGCCGTTCACCTCGCCCTGATACATATCCACGAACGGCGAACCGATGATGCTCAGAAGCAGGCCGCACGTATCTCTGTCTACGAGATAAGCACACACCTTGACTGATGCTTGCACCTTCTTCCCCTGCACCTGCATCCGGCCATACACTGCGCGATTGTTATCTGAAATCTCCTGCCCCTCTTTTGCTATCTTGTACGTAGTTTCCCCTCGCTTGAATAACCAGTACAGCACACGCCCCTGCCTATCCGTCCAGCGCAGATAAACACCATCGGTGCGGTCGTCAAATTTGAGCGTAATACGTGCATCTCCAGCGATGGGCTTAAACTCTCCGATTGTCGTATACAGATAGGACATTGTTTGCTGCTGCGCTTTGCTGTCAATCCTCACTACAGCCGTCTCCGTGTCAGGCTTGATATAGTAATCTAAATCTGCATTTTCGTACATCATATCCGATGTTATCTGCTCTTCCTTACCTCCATCGACCTGCAAATAGTAATAGTTGTCAGACGGATTAAAAACCGTCACTGTCCACGGAAGATTGCGGAAAATCGTCAGCTCTTGGTTGAGAGGATAAAACACCTCGCCCGGCTGGATAGCTCCCCACACTACCGTCGTCAATATTGTAGTAGAATCTACACTATCGCCAACATCTATCGTTATCAACTGACACAAATCTTCCATCGGTTTAGATACAGACAGGTAAGCGCGAATGTATTCTGATATATCTACTTCACCGCTCCCGTTATGTACCTGTATAACTCCTTTGATTTTTCTTTCAATAGTAAACCAAAATTCGCCACTGTCCGCTCTTATTCCCAGCAAGATAGGGTTAAACGCAAAACAAACCTCATCTGGATAATATACCTCATTATTTCCTAAATGTTCACTTCTCATTGTATTTCGCTGTTTAAATGTATGTGCTCAATCTCTTTATCAAGGACACCGAACACTCTGTTCATAATATTTTCTATTGTTTTCTCCACCTCATTAGAGTAGATGTCGGTCCGGCCACCATTGCGGTAAAGCCGCGTGCCCTCTCTCGCTATCTTCCGCGCAACGAGATAGGCGAACGATTTAGGATTATCTACCTGTATACCCTTGTCTTTAGTCCATTGAAGGATTATTTGGTAGAATCCTTGCGGCACTCTTCCGGGCTTCCTACCAGTTTCGAGTGTCCCGAACGCCCTCCGGCCGTACAGCGTAGCTGCATCATCTGTCACCTCAACTCGCAGACTTCTCGCGGTCTTCCCCGATGCGACCTGTCCGGCTGCAACATGATTGTTGATGATGCGCTTTTTCAGATCCTCCAGCTCTTCCGAAAGTACCTGCTTTATCTCCGCCCTCTTATCCATATCAGCACATCGGCACTCCTTGCACCTCTCTTAGCTGCAACTCTATGACAATACCCGTTATATTTACATCCAGTTTGTCGTAGAACACAGAGTAATTGATATCATCGCTCACCCACTCGAACATACCGCTTTTGTTCACCTCCTTGATAAACTCCACGGCCAGCCCCTTGCACCTCTCTATAACTTCATCATTCATTTTCCCGTCAAAGTCATATTCCGTCTTGTCAGCAAACGCAATCATGCAATTAGGATAGTCTTTCAGCATCGTGCGCCCGATATGGAATTTGCCCGACACTGGAAGCAGGTTGATGATGGCAGGGAGCGGCAGTTTATCAAGCCGCACATTAGCCGTCGCCCAATTGTCAAACAGATAGGTAGCACCCGGCACCTTCTCTGCTATCTTCGCTATTTTCTTTTCTACGCTTTCTTTCATTTCTTCATCGCATATATTGTTTGTAATCTCCTTTCAAACTTTATCTTTTCCGCATCCATCTGCATAACCTTCAGCACTCGCACCCACGGCACACTCTCCACCTGCGTGTGGTCAGTAATACCCATGCGGGTAGCATAGTAATCCAGCAGGCCGAAAACGCCAAACGACATCCGCTCTACTCCTGCTTTCGTTTCTTCCGCAGTTGGCTCCACGCTCGCAGATCCAAACAGCTCGTTTATCTTCGTCACCTCGTCAGCGGTCCACCTGCAAAAGGCAAGCACACTCTCCAGCCTGCATTCGTTCACCTGCTTTTCGTTCAGATCCAGGATAACAGCACAAGGGACATAGACGCACTCAGCAGCGTTCGTTATGCCCTGCAGCTGCATCAGCTGACCCATCGTGATATCATCCAGCGAATCCGGCACTCTCACACCTCCCAGGACGGAAGGTTTCTTCAATCCGCCTAACGCTTGCTGTATATCCTCCACGTTAGCGATAATATCGTTCATGATAATAAATTCTTTTACCGTCATATCTCACCCAATTTTGCCCGTGGCCGTCTGATGATAGGTCGCTTTGATAACTTGTTCAACGCAACGTATCTAACAGCATCTAAGGCATGATTATACTTATCAATAGGCACATTAAGCAGCTCGCCCGTTATCTTGTCCTCCTTCCACTTGTAGTTGCGGATTTCGTTGATCAGATTGAGCGACCTCTTTGTTACGTTCATCTTGTACCTCTGCAATATCTGTATCCCGGCACGAATCGAATCAGCCCCCTTAATAGCAGGCTCTATCCATCTCACACCGTAGTTTTTTATCTCTGCTATTGATTTCTGCTCTGCCGAATCGGCAACTGTGCACCCCGGCAGCGGGCGCAGGAACTCAGCAATCTTATCGTTAGTCAAGTTGATGCGATAACACCTCTCATCAAGCCACAACTCGCCATCTGCCCGGTAGACATCTACGATTGCCGTTGGGTCGTTGGTAAATCCGAAGTCCAGCCCACGGCCAACCAGCTCTGCGTAATCGGGTATAGCATCCACCTGCTCCCAACGCTTGTATATCACACCCTGCGGCCTTCCCGTCAGCCCCAGCCCGTACACCTTCCACCAGTTCTCGTCATCCTTGTTGCTCTCAATTTCGGCAATCTGCACATCAGACAAAAACGGGTTATCTTTGTACGTAGAATGAATCTCTTTTGTGCTGTCCTTAGTTTGCACTCCCTTCAGCTCGTACCAGAACTCAGTATCCGGGTTCCAGTCGAGGAAAATGCACTCAGTTGTACGCACAGCCAGCTGGCGGTAAATCTCATAATCGATGCGGTTGCACTCGTTGATATAAAGCACATCCCTCTTTGACCCCTTGACCTTGCCCCAATCATCGGAAGAAAAGAAGCGAATCTTAGTGCCGGAGTTGAATGTATAAACGTGATCAGACAGGTTGCTCTCATAATCCACACCATCAACGAGCTGCTCTCTGTCGAGAATCTCGTTGAAGTCATTCAGCGCACCTCTTTTCAGATGCGGCATGGATTCAGAAACGATGTCTATCTCCCTTATTTTCTTCCCTGCCACAGCAACGCTTATAAACAGCGAAACGAGGGAATACGTCTTACCTGAACGCGTTCCCCCTTTATTTGCAATGACCCGGTATCTTTCCAGCCACGCTGATAGATTCTGCTTATATACGTAAGTAGCCTGCATCCTTATACGTTTTCTATTTCGCTGATTAGTGCTGCATCCTGCTTGCTTTCTACAACGATATTAAGGCCGGATACCTTAGCGTTGACCTCTTGCTGTTGCCTTTCTACCAGCCCCAACTTGCGCGCTATGATATTAGCATTAAACACGCCAACGGATGCCCCCTCGAACTGCTGAGTTTCGATTATCTCCTCTATGCGTGTAATGATGTCAATAAAGCCTTTATCGTTTTGCTCCCTCATATTATCCCTAAACGAATACCACCATGCCGTTGTAGCATCGCAATACAGACATAGCCCAGACAGCGTATAAGGTCTGCCGAGCGGTATAGCTTCCTGCTGTGTCTGCTGCTCATTCTCCGTTATTGTTTTTCGTCCTGACCTCCTTTGCTTTGGCACAGATTTCTGTACCGCTTTCTTCTGCATCCACGGATGATCATCACACCACTGGAAGTACTCGCACGCTGCCGCCCACAGCAGTTCGGGAGATTTAAATAACTTATCCCTGCCGTGCTTGCTTCTCAGCTTCCAGAATTGATTTCCTACCGGTGCTGCCATTTCTTTTCCTCCTATCTCTTTTTCAAACTCTCACTTACTATTTTGGGGACTGTGTTGTTCCATCGAATTATATGGTGCAACCTTTGCGTTTCTGACGTGTTCCCCATCAATCCCACTTTTACGCTGGACGGCATCATCATGACTGTATAGAAACTCTTCACGTATGTGCCTTGCGACAGGTAGATGTCAGTCATACCGCCCTTCCCTGCCTGCGTTTGCTTTTGATTCAGCGCAACATAAGGTATTTGCAAAAACAGCTCTCCGCGGCTTCCCAGTGTGGTGTACGTGTTCACGTCCTCATTGATTCTGCCCACGAACTTGAACGGCCTGTCTGCATCGCAAATAAAGCTGTTCATTGCTTTTCTTTTCATCTTCTCGCAGCGTACAATGTCATTCCACTTTCCGCCCACGAAATCGCCCCTCTGCGCCATTGCCACCGTTGCAGCTTTAGCCACATCAAGGAAACGTACCATCGCTTCCCAAATCACATCAAGGTTTTTAATCCCTCTCTGCATAACCTCTCCATCTCGGCCGTACGTGTACGAAAATTCTACGTAATCATCGTCCAGTTCGATGAAGTATTTATAGCCTAACTCTTTTGCAATATGGAAACAAGCATTGCGGGCGTAGATGATTGCTCTCCTATCATCGAAGTTATCTGCTTCGTCAAATGTTTTAGACTCGGCCAGCTTGTCGAACATATACACATCTTTGCCGTACTTCTGTTTATAGAGTTCGGCCTGCTTATCTTCGTTGTCAATGACGTAGATAATCTTCCCGGTGTATCCACACTTCCGAAGCGTTTTATCTGTGCAGATGTTATCAGCCCGCCCATGCGTCAATATAAATGCTACAAAATCTTTCCTCATATCATTCCTCGCTTTCTTCCTCGCCCGGTTCTGTATCCTCTAACATCTGCTGATAGATATCTGATTTAAGCTGCGCGTATCCGTTGGCTATCGCATTATCAAAATCAATTATAACCAGTGCGGACCTCTCCATCAGCTCTTGCACGTCTTTAGATGCGTGTGCATAATACTCAGCTATCTTGCCGTAATCAAACACAATGTGCCTGCTTGCAGCAACACGCAGAAACGCTTTAACATCGTCAGGAACGTCAGATACATTGATCTCTGCAACAATAGCGTTATACTTGTCATCATCGTACAACTCTGCTATCAAAGGCGGCTGCTCGCTCTTAGGAGTATATACGGGAGCTTCAATCTTCTTCGTATATTCAACTTGATTGCTGCTACCCTCCTTTACTTCCTCTTCGCTGCTCCCGAAATCTATATCAGACAAACCCCAATCCAGCAGCTTTGCCGTATCGAAGTTCATCAGCTTTTCAACATCCCACTTTCCGTTATTTACGTTTGCTCTGATAATAATCTCCTGCTCCCTTTCTTCCGACAGCCCAGTAAGCAGCACCGAAGGCACTTCTTTCAGTCCGAGCTGCCTGCTGGCTTCCAGCCGTTGGTTGCCGTCTATTACCACCAGTTCGCCCGTTCTGTCAGACAAAACAATCGGATGCGCTTCAAAATAATCAGCATTATTCTGTATTGATTCTTTGAGCCGTTCCATGTCCTCTTTCGTTATCGTTCTCGGATTTCCCGGAAGAGGTTTGATGCTCTCTATCTTTCTGTATGTTATATCTTTCTTTTTCATGACTTTATAATACATAAAGATACCGAATAATCCTCACATAGACTACCCGGTATCGTTTTTGTTGCTGACATCATTTGTCAGTGATTGTTTTACTATCCAATGAATGCGAGTTTTAAAACATCATACGTTTTATCTATAACCGCAAACCTTAACGCTGTGCCCTCTTCCGCGATATCTCTTATTGCCAGGACATCATAAGTCGTTCCAGATTGCGACATAAATGCTGCTTCTTCGATTCGCCCTACTATCTTATCATCATCCTCGCTGATGAATAGGTTATCAAGCGAATTTAGTATGTGCTTGTTTAAGAACTCTTCCCCCAATACAGAGGCTATTTTGCTTTGATTTCTAAGTGCGTATCTCATTTCCTCTTTGATTTGATCTCTCGAATCTTATTGTACATCCTTTCTTCCGCTGCTTTGACGGCGGCTTCTTTGGCTGCCAGTTTGGACTTTGCCTTGATCAGTGTTTCATCTGTCTCTGCATTGAAAAACATATTGTTAGCGCACTGGTAGCTAATATATTTAGCTATTAACCTATTTACTTTCGAAACTTGCGCTTTTGCGGATGCAAGTTTACGTAAGTCCTCATTGAGCTGATAACTCGTCCCAAACCGTTTATCATAGAAGCTGAGTGTCGTGGTCAGTTGATCTTTCGGGAATCGGCATCTGAACCTTGCTTCCCTCCATCTGATTACCCATTCCCGCTTAAAATACAACTCCCTGGGCAGGTCATATCGGTACAGCAGGGTACGGTTGCCCTGCTTGTCGTATCGGTAGATAGACACCAGCACCCATGTAACCACCTTCAGTTCCTTTTCCGCTTTAGCCAAATCCTTAGCCTTCTGAAATAGGTCGCTAACATTCTCCTGTGCCATCGTCAAACACTTCTACAAAATGTACGCATTTCCCATCGCTTCTTCCAAAATCTTCACAAGGGCCAATTGCAATATTAATATTTGATACTAAGAAATTATCACACATTTCTTGCATATAACAGTCCTTGCATGCAGATTTAAAATCGTTTTCATCTTCTACCACTTTCAGTTTCTTCAAACCGAACTGAAAGGTTTCTCCTACGGCAAATTCTTTCTTTTTCATATTTATTGTTTGTTTTAATCTCTCCCTACCGAAGCAGGGAGAGAGGTTATTATCTCAGCAGCCAGAATATGACAGCTAAGAATAGGTAGTATAGTTTTGTTTTACTCATCTCTTTTTCAATTCCAATTTTGCTCTCCAACCAACTTCAAATCCAAACTTCAAGTATTCTGCCCACAACTCCAAGAACTGCTTGCCGAAATACAAAGCTTTTTCCCTTGTTTCTTGGCACAAGCGGAACCCATAGCCCGCATTCGCAGCCGAGGAACGATGACCCGTGCCCAGATAACCGAAGCCCGCAAGCGCACCAGTATTCGCAGCCGCAGACAACATGCCCCCACGTTCATCTTCATTCATGTTTTCAATCTCTTGTTGGGTATATAGTGCAAAAACTGGGTAATAAAACAATTTTGAGCCGGATGCATCCGGCTCCGGCATCCAATCTTTTCCCCACAGCGCACGGCTGATGGTTTCGAGCTTCATAAGTGCAATGATGTGAGGTTCCACCTCATACTCTACACCATACAGATTCATGATTGGGTTCGGCTCATTGAATATTGGTTCTACACCCAACGCCTCACACGCATCTTCATAAGTTTTGATGGTGGTGTAATCATCGAGGTTGGGTTTCGGTTTGTCAATGAAATTACTTTCGTCACCAAAGAGAGCTATTAAAGCCTCTCTTGTTTCAGCAGAAGCGTTCTGATATACTTCTGCTACTTTCTCTTTATTGATTGTTAATTCGTTCATATTATTTCCCTTCTTTTATTTCACTTAAACGCTCCATTCTTTTTCTAAATTCAAGCAGCAGAGATTCTTTGTTCGTTTCAATAAGCTTAGGAGGATTGATTTCTATTCCGTAATCTTCAAACAACTGACGCTCTAACTGTTTTATTTCTTCTTCATTGATTTGTCCTTGAAGCAATGAAACTATAAGTTTATTATCCACGATTATCCCTCCTGATTAAAGATAATACACAACCGCTTTATTTTCAGCCGCTATTCTTAGTATCTCCATGTACGTCTTATACATGTGAAGTATTGGACCTTTCAAGCAACTCTCTGCTTCATTTAATAGAACAAGAAAGTCTTTATAGAGCTTTTCTGCAACCGCATAGTCAAAGCAGCCTTCATTATCGGCAAAATTTATAAACTCAATGAAAGGAGCGTTGATGTATTTTTCTACATTCTCCCATACACATTCAATAGAAACTCCTAATGCAATTTGACAAACCATTCTTCTTAATTCGCCATAAGTACTGCAAGGCCAATGAAAGCGTGGAGCTTCTATTTCTTCGCATTCATAGTAGCCTTCATCGAACTTAGATAGGTGCTCGATAGGTGAAAAATCTAACGTGTAGATATGGAGTGCATCTTCATTGTTTGCATCGGTTTTTTGAATAGGCTTCAGAACTTTAATAACTAATCCCATACTCATTCCTCCCAATTATCAGTTGTACATAAAAGATGTTTCGTCTGGTCGTTGTAGGGGATACAGTACCTAAAAGAACTTCCAATACAAACGAATGGATATGATGTCTCTTTGCGTCTATCATAAAAATTAAATAGAGCGCATCTCCATCGACTTTTACAATCATCTCTCACCAACACCTTTTGAAACGGCTCGAACTCACACTCTTGCTTTTCCTCAATCCCAAAGAAGCGTTTGAGATATTCTTTGGCTCGTGGGTCGGTAGATGCTTTCAGAGCAACAATGAGCTGTTGTTTTTGTTCTTCGTTTGCATAGCCTTTTATATCCTCTCTATACCCAAAATAATTTTCTTCTCTATCAGGAAAATATAATTTTTCTGATTCTACACTTAATGCTACAAAAAACTTAGTCTTACAACAATCGGTGCATTCTTCAAACCTATTAAATATAACTACAACTTCTGGCAATACTACCAAAATATCCCCTTCTTTGTACTGCGTCCATTCGGGAACTTGGAGCATGAGGTCTTTATCATTTTCCATATAATCATTTATTCTCCCATCTAAAAATCTTGTTCCGTAACCTTGGTATCCATGGTCTCTTTCGTAAACAACGAGAATATGTTTATCGTCCCCACTCCTTAAATCCCAGAACGCAACTCTTGCGTCTTTACCATCACGTGTCACTACCTTACCCAACTCTTCGCCAGCCTGAATCCGTTTTGCCCGCTCAACATCGAACGGTATTGTTATCATCTTTGTTCCCATATCACTTAATTTAAGCCGCCCCACACAGCGGCGTTATACAAATTATTAACGTACATCTCATATTCCCATTCTTCGCTCAGGAACTCAACCTTATCAGCTTCAGCCATGCAGCGTTCAATAAGGTCTACATCTATTGTTTTTTCATCGTCCATATTCCTAAAAATTAGGTGCGCTACTGCTGTGGCGCACCGGGTTAATATTATACTGCAAACATCAAATCAAACAAGGTTGGTGAACATACCTCTTGCTCGGCTTCCTGCAAATAGCTCAGTCCGTCCCTCCAATAGTCGTAGTTAAGTTCAGTAGACAAACCTCTGCGGCCTAACTTGACTGCGCAATACAGGACTGTCTGGATACCTCCGAATGGGTCAAATACAATTTCATCTTTGTTAGAGTATCGTTCGATAAGCCTTTCAACGATATCCAGCTGCAGCGGGCAAATATGATTCTGTCTTTTCTTCTGCGACTGCTTTGTATTCAGCGTTCGCATACGTGTGACATCATCCCATACCCACGGCTTTTTGCTGACGGGATCCACGGCCATGAACGTCTTTGGGAGTTTGTTCATCTCTTCCAGTTCCTCGGCAAACTTGACGTGCTGCTCGTAGTTGTATATATGCTCCTTAGAAAAGTTTCTGAACACATTCCGTATCTTGTCTATTCCCATGCCCCTGACATCATCATAAGACAGCAGCGTATTCCCTGAGCTTTTCCAGCTAGCGTGTGCATCAATCTGCCAGCGTGCCAACGAATACTCTTTCTTATCTTTCGTTACAGGAAGGTCGGCGTATGCTCTTGATGTGTCAGTAGGCAGCTTGCGGAACAGCAGAACATATTCCGGGCACCCGATACCCATCTTAGAACCATCTTTGCACATCTCAGTGTATCCAAGTCGGTACGTCTGATTGTTTTCACGAACTACATCCGTATCTACTGTTATGCGCCCCATATATCTGAATCCATGCCGCATGTAGTGAAACACTGTCATTTCGCTGAACGGGTCAATAGTAGGCATACCGTCACCAGTAGCGTTACCAAACAGCACCCGGTCTTTTACATGTATGCAGGCCAGCCGTCCGGGCTTAAGGATACGCATCAGCTCCGGCGTAAGATAATCCATCTGTTCAAAGAACTTATCATTATCTTCGTTGTGGCCGAAGTCATTGTACGTAGGAGTATATTCGTAGTGGTTGCTGAATGGAATAGATGTTACAATCAAGTCCACCGAATTATCTTCCATCTTCTGACACTCTAATACATTGTCATTGTTGATAGCTTTCCACCTTGCGCCGCTTCTCTCTTCCCGTTGGGCAAACATCCAGCGCATCATCTTTTCTTCCGCTTTCAGCCCGAAAAGACCATTCTCTTTCACTATCTCGGTCATCTTTGCAACCATATCGTTGTGCTGCTTCCACTTTTGCATGAAGCTCTTGTATATCTCCCCTTCGCTCTCAGCATACACGAGAAACAAATCAACCGGATGCTTTTGCATGAATCTGTAAATACGTGCAATCGCTTGGAACTTGTCATTAAAGCGATAGTCAATAAACATGATTGCTTTGTGACAATGGTACTGGAAGTTCAAACCTTCGCCAAGCATTTCCGGCTTCGCGGCCAAATACTTCAAATTCCCGTCCTTGAAATCTGCAATAACCTTATCTGCTTCATCATCGTCCTGGGAGCCGTAAACTGCCTTGCAGCCTGGTATAGCCTTACAAAGTTCCTCCCGTTCCTTTTCAAGGTCGTGCCACAGCAGGAAATGATCATCTTTATTTTCTGGTCTGTTGATAATCTCAACTACCTTTGCAATCTTTTCCATCATGTTGTCGCGCCTTTCTTTAGCTGCATCAGCTAAGCCGAGAGCAGCTTCACGGAACATCTTCACCTGCCCGTCTCTATCAGTTCCGGCTGTTGAGTTATCCACCTTCACGACCTCTTCATGTACCCTCAGCTCCGGCAACTGGTATCCATCATCAGGATATCCGAGGTCGGACGGCTTCGTCAAAAACAGCGACCACGTAGATACCCACAACCAGAACTCTTTTTCTTTGTGCGGATAGAGCGTAAGGTTATTCGCTTTCGTTGAATCACGCTGAAAGAATCTCGTTAAAGCCTGCCCGGTATCCATGATACCCAGATACCCGGCATAGTGAATCAGCTCTTTGTATCGGTTTGGTGAAGGAGTAGCAGTGGCCACAAACCGATAAGGCACGTTGGCAAACAAAGGCAGGAACTCTTGATAGGTCTTTGTTCCGAACCCCCTCAGCACGCTGGCTTCATCCAGTGAAGTAACGGTGAAATAGGAAGGTTCGATTCTTACACCGCTCTCTCCATCCCTTACACGCTCATAGTTCGTGATCATGATGTCAGTTGGAGAGTTTTCTACGTCCTGCATAGTCTTGACGTATGTCACATCAATACCGAGATGCTGTTTCCCCTGCGTTAAAAACTCAACTATTACACGCTTCGGGCAAACAATCAATCCTTTGCCGCCCTTATGTTTCAGCACCAGCCGGATGATTTCAAGCTGTGTTACCGTCTTTTGCATACCGAACGAGCTAAAGATAGCCCGGCACCCCCCAGCAATTGCCCACTTTACCGTATCTTTCACGTGAGGATAAAGCGAAGGTGTAATTTCTTCTTTTGATATTTCAAATCCGTACTGGCTGCTAATTGCCATCTTATTTTTCAAAAAGTCTGTATATTTAGTTTTCATGCTACCTGCTTAATTAAATTCATATTATCGTTTACAAGTTGGATTATCTTGTCATGGTACTGAGTGTTACTGTTGCACACACCTCTACTCTGCAATACTTGATAAGTCTTTAATGATACTTCTATCGTCTCAACCCTATTTCCAGCTCTGTCTTTTGCTGACAAGATAAGGCTGCTATCCTTGTCGTAGTAACCGCAGGCGAATACGCAATGGTGCATCGCATTTCCTTCCGCTTCCATCTCGGCCACTGACTGTATAACCGTGATTACTATATCCTCATTGCCGAAGCAGATACCGAAATACTTTCCTTTCTTGCTTGCGTAGCTACTTTCCAGTTCCGCCATCCTCTTAGCTTCCCTTTCCTTGTTTTCACGTTCTACCTTTGCTCTCCTTTTCGCAACAGCTTTATCGTGAGCAGTGCGCAGATCAGCAGGACAAACATAATATGCGTTGTGCGTATCCTTGCCTAAAAAGTCTAAGCAGTTAAGGTAATCATACCACAACGGCACATCTTTAATCGCATAGCCGTTTTTATTGCATATCTTGACAGCATGCAGATAAGGCACACTTTTACTCCCGCTGCGAAGCAAATAAGATAATACACCATATTGCTTCGTCTTAACAAGGAACTCAAACTGAGGATTGTGCAACGCTTTAAGCAGATCAACGACGGAACATCTCAGTTTTAGCAGTTCTTTGCTCCAGCCGTTTCGCTTGTATATTGGGTTTACAGATGCTCGCGGATAGATGGTATAGTAAGTCAAATCGAACATATCATCAAACGAATAATACCCGTTTGCACTTGCATTGTGCTTCTTGATATCATAGCTTCCGTCTGTATCTTGCAGCCATCTCGTACCGTAGATGCTTCTCGTGTATTGCTTCCCGGTGATATACTCCTTTCCGCTTGCGCTTATCCAGCACTGAAACCGCTCGTGGAAATATACCTCTACATCTCCACCTCGGTATATCGTACGCTCTCCATCGAAGCACCGTACTACTGTCCACTCTTTGACTGTCTGCACGATTGCGTATTGCAGTTCGTCACAATAAAAGTTTTTAAGCGACCTGCTGTTTTTCAGTTCGATGGCCTTACCGCAATGCGGGCACACATAGCCGTTGACAGCATCACTCAATTTAATTCCTTTCTTTTGCTTTTGATGCACCTTTCCGCAGTTCGTACACCAAATTTCGCCTTTCCTATAAAGCCCCAGCTCGGACGATGGGAACTGTTTAACTCCATATCTGCGTTGGGCTTCCGTGAGAGGTGGCAACTTAGCAGCCATCTCGCACAATTGCTTTTCTATTTTAGTCCGTGGTTTCATAGTCAGAAAAAACTTAATTGCGCTGGATCATCTTGTTTCTTTCGCTTCCGGCCGGATACGGGAGTAGCTGGTGCCGGAGCAGGTGCATCAGGAATCTGGAATACCGTTTCAAGCCTTACCTTTTCGGCGCGGTTTGCAATCGCATCGTCAGAGCTGGCCACGTTTACACCTTCCATTTCATCGCTTATCTGTATATCATCTTCGTCATAGTAATGCACAGCAAGCCCGTACACTTCTTCGTCAGTCATACATACTACACGGGAGTTTTTTTCATTCTTCTTTCTCACTTCCGAAACGATGAACGAACAGCACTCTTGTAGGTTTTTATTCTCCTTTGCGAACTTGGCAGCAAATAAAGTATCATTTGCCGCCTTTTCTTGCAGATATTTTTCAATCGTCTTTTCGAAACTCATAGCCGCACCCCCATCTTATCACGTTTATACGCTTCCGCATATTCTTTATTCAACTTATCTTTAGTAACATAGATTACTGTTGTGCTCGTAATTCTAAGCGGGAACAGGTTTTTTTCTTTCTGCAACTGCCGTTGTATGATTGTGTCAAACACTTCTGTTCTTTTTGTTAAATCATCCTTCCTCTTAACATTCTCTGGCAGCGGTTTATGACTGTTATTTCTTGCCATCTTCTACCTCCTTTCTCGGCTGCCAGTCTGCCGGAAGTTTTGCCCAGTCTCGGAAAATTTTGTCTACCTCTTCCATGTCCGTAAACATGTACATCTTTGCTTTCTCAGTTTCCACCATCGAAGCAAATTCGCTAAAATATCTGTCCGCAGCTTTCACGAAGTTGTTGTGTAGCTGTTTCAAACTTCCGAGCATCAACCCGTAATCCTGCATCAAGTCTGATGCTTCCTCAACGAATGCGTTGGCTTCGCAGTTGAGGATATGAGCTGCTGACAACAGCTGATTCATCCGGTCAATAGCTCCTTCTTTTTTTGCCGTTTCAATTAAATTCTTCCGTGGCAACATAATTTTTTAGTTTTTGCGTTATTAATTCAGTTTATTTCTTGTTTAGCATCTGTCGTATATCATCAGGCATCTGATGATTGCGTTCTACGTCCGTTTTCAGCTCCTCTGCTGCACGATTGTTACGTTTCCTAATAACTATATCAATCTCTTCGTTTCGTTCGCGTAGAAAGCGTTTAAACGCTTCGCCTACTGCTATCACATCAAAGTAGCTGTAAAACTTGCCGTACTGACCCAACTTGAAGCGGGCAACGAACAGCAGAAACTCCGTCAGCTTGATATGATAATACTTTGCAGCAAACAGCGCGCTGAACTCTTGCAGTACGTTCATATCTGCACCATCTTTCGTCCCGCTTGCAAAATCAAGTGTCATTAGCTGTGTCTTTATCCAGAGCGTTGCAGATCCAGAGCCGTATATCCGCTCAAGGTCAGAGATGGTCGGCGACTTATCGCTGTACGCTTTTTCGATGTCAGTCAGCAACACAGATTGCAACGATGTGGAAAATGCCGCAGATGCCTGACTAAAGGTCGGGTATTTCGACTTTATCTCCTCCAGCATCAAATCTCTGCTCGTGCTCTGCATACTCGTTAAAGAGCTGCTGTGCCTTTGCTGCTTTATCAATGCCCCGATTGTTGTTTCCATGCGAATAGATATTTTCCCTGTTAGCCCACGTTGCCAAACGCTTTGCCGTTTCCCACGTTCGCTCCTGCTCATAGCGCATCTTAGTGCATGATTTGTTCATTTCCGTCCAGTAGTCGAAAAATGCCCGTATCATCTCCTTCGGGTAGGTATCTGTGAATGGGACTAAAGACTGATAAAAGATTTCTTTTCGTGAGAGAGTAGCGGCTTCAGCCGCGGCCTTTCCTTTCTTTGGCTCTACTTTAGTAGAGCTTTCTTTATATATATCTTCAGATATATCTTTATCTTTATCTTTAGGTTTCGGTTTGGTTTCCGTTTGGTTATTGTTTGGTTTTTGTTTGGTTATGTTTTGGTTTTCGTTTGGTTTCGGTTTGGTTTCCGTTTGGTTATTGTTTGGTTTTTGTTTGGTTATGTTTTGGTTTTCGTTTGGTTTCGGTTTGGTTTCCGTTTGGTTATTGTTTGCTTTCGGTCTACCTCCCTTTTTCCCGTTCTCATAACGTTGATTATTAGCGTCAATTTGAGGTTTTACCATCGCCAGCATAGCACTCGCAATCGGCTTTGGAGATTCAGTAGTTTCTCCGTATAGGCCATACTCAATTATGGCCGTGAGCACGTCTCCCTGCATCTCCCTCTGCAGATTCTTGATAGCTTCCCACCAGCTTGCGTAAAACACAAAGCCGTCTTTCATAATCTTTATTTTTTTGGTTATTCACTAAGTTTACAAACTCACACCTTTCTTTTTTTCTTCGTTATCTCCTTTCTTTTTGTAGAATTTAATTAACTCGATTAATTCAAACTCGCTCCACTTTTTTGTCTGAGATGCTTTCCACGCCAGTTTGTCATATCTCATCTGGCCAACCTTTGCAATCAGATTCTTTTCGTATGCTATCAAATGATCTGCGGAAAACCTGTTGCAATGCCTGCACTCTGCGTGACAGTTATCTTCGTCAAACCTTGTTGCCATGTGTCGGCGGGAATGGAAATGCCCGCAATCAGCCTGTTCTATCGGCTTGATCTGTCCGCAGCTGATACACCTGAAGCATCCGTTTGGCATTGCATCTCTTAGCCGGATGAATCGGCTGAACACCTTATCCAGCTTTGCAACGTAATCGGTTTTTTTCTTCACCTTTACAGACTTGTCAAAAAGTGGCTTCTTTTTCTGTTTCTTGATATAATACATAGTTCAAAACTAAAGAGGTGAACCCTGTTGGCTCACCTCCAGAAAATGTACAACTATAAAATATAAGGGCTTTCACCTTACGCTGTCCTTTGCAGCGGCATATAAATTAAACAATCAATTATAAGGCCGTAGCCTCGCGGAAAGAGCAGGAATCGAACCTGCATCTCTTTGTTCCCAACAAAGCGGCTTTCCTTTTAGCCCACCTTCCCAAAACCGCCCTATCTTCACAGACCAGGCGGGAATTATAGATAGAGTTAAACAAAGTCTTTGTTTTGCTCAACGACCTGCTGTGCATATACCAGCATCTCGTATTCGTTTGCAGCAGGCAGATAAATTCCGGCCTGCGCTGCACTCCAGTTGCGGAAGCGGTCAATAGATACGGACATTTCAGCCGTTGTCAGCTCGGAAGAACTTCTGAGGTATGTTATCTCATTCCCTTTCTTATTCATCCGTTTACGCTCAAATAAATCCCTATTGCACGTTCGTTTGTAGAAATCTATCTTAGCTTCATCTGCACTGCAACCGTATTCACTACCGAAAAATCCAAGCAGCAAATGAAGGTAGCTGTTTTGCTTGATGGTGCGGTTAGGATGCTTTTTCTTAACTTCCACGACCGCACGCTCTTCATACAACTTATTCACGTACCGTTTGAATTTATCCAGCTCGAACTCATTGTTTAAATTGAACAACATCAGAATGGAAGCGGTTGTCCGTTGGTATCAGTCCGTGGAGGGAAATCTTGATGATATCCCTGCTGATATTGCGGTTGTTGGACTTGTTGCGCTGGCTGCTGATATTGCGGCTGCGGCTGCTGCGCTTGCTGCGGTGCATGGTGCTGCACCTGCTTAGCTTCGATGCGGTACGGCTGAACCCGTGTAAAAATCTGCTCACGGCCATCTGCAGTCGTGTATCTGCTGCCATTCACATCGAACGTGATTGTAACAATCTGCCCCGGCTGGTAGCTATCCAGCTCCCTGCATCTGTCTCCTACAAACTCCAGCTGCGGAGTGTTTTCAAATCCTCTCTCACCCGTATAAGGATCAAAGCGTGTGCAGTCTATAACAATAGACCGCTTATCAATGCTCTTACCAGATTTACCCGTAATTGTCTCGGTCGGGTAGATACGTAATATTTTACCTGTAATTTGATTTGCCATATCATTTATTTTTTAAATGTTACACTAAACGTGGTTGTACTCTCCCTAACTGGAGGATTCAGTTTATAGATTTCTCCAGTTTCTTCATCTATTTCCGTTTTCGGCTGAGTCAGCGTGCGTAGAAATTTCTCCCGCTCTTTTCGCTTCTCAATTAGTTCTTGCTCGCAAGCGTATATCTCATCGTAAACCGGATCCCCGCACACTTTAAAATCGTACTTTACACCAGCTTCTTTCATTTGCACTACTGCGCCCCGATATTCCGGGCTTTCTCCCCTGCCGTATTTTTCGCATTCGGCTAATACAGCATCTTTAACCCGTTCATCTTTCAAAAAGATGCTGATGGTTTCAGCGATGCTCTTCATTTTCGTAACCGCTTCTATAGGGCTGACCTCACCATCCGCGACCAGATTAATGAACTGCTCCGCCATGGATTTCTGCTCTGTCTTAGTAGCAGGAACCCGGTTAATAATTTCTAATGTATTCATTGTAGATTATTGTTTATTTTGTAATTCTCGTAATTCTCTAAGATCACACTGATATCATCTTTGCAATTTTTATAATTATTCTCCAGCAGGGCGGACAAAGAGATTCGCAGACCTTTGCTCCGCGCTTCCATCTCGTTTTTATGCAACCACGACATTACCTTTTCATTCCCGAACATATCAGCTGGCAAAACCTTTCTGCTGTCTTGCTGTTGTTCTTGCGGTTGCTCTTGCGGTGAATCATATTTAGTCCTGTCGCTTTCAAAATACACATCTGCAGCCATTCCCAACGCTTTACACGAAACGGATATCGCATCAGTCAGAGCCATCTTAAAGCATTCATCAGATGTATACAAGCCGTTTCGCTCGTTTGCAACAAAAGATGAACCTCCTACTCCCTGTATTGCTTCGCTCCATTCTCCGTTATATTTCACGAACAGATTAATATGCACAAATGCGGATATTTCTCCTTTAGCACCAGGTTCCGTCCACATTCTTACAATATCGTACCTCCATCCGAAGCCGCACGGACCAAACGTTTCCGTCAGCTTCTTGATTCGCCACATAGGATTGATATCCGATTTTCCTTTTAGCCGACCTGACGAAATCGGCTTAAGAGCATTTTGGGGAACTTCCCTTACTTGCTCATAAACTTCTAAAAACTTGTTTTTCTCTACCATAATACTGTAATTTATTGTTCGTCAATCTGTGCCCGTGTAGGGAATCGAACCCCATCGCCCTTATACCTATTGAAAATTTACTAACCACCTTTTTAAATATAACATATAACCCAATTATGACATTTTTAATCATGACAAACAATCTTATTTATCCGCTACCATTCGGATGTAGCACGGGCAAAATAAAACCGCCCTATCTTCACAGACCAAGCGGCTACTGTTGTCAAACGTAATTTTATGAACATAATAGATACTGCAACTGTCTATCACAGACCGCGACAGCATAGTTTAGTAAGTTTAGTCTAATTATTATATTAATAGCTCACTCTCGTCTTTTACGAAGTTGCCGAATAGTTTCTTGATCAATCGTGCATAACCAGCTGAATAAACCAGCCCTGCAACGTTCCAAAACACACTCCATTCCGTATTAAATACGAATAGGCACGGAAGGAACATGATATTAAGTATGATGATATTGAATAATAATTTCTTGCTCATAGCTTTAGTTTTTTATGTGCCGGAGAATGTCAGAAGCATTGTAATAGAATCTGCCGTTATCCCCGATTGTTAGTCTTACCTTATGTGAGTCTACCAGCTTTTGCAGCCTGCCCGGCCCGCCTACCAGCGTTTCAGATTTTCGTTTCGGAAATGTCTCTTTATCCATCACCCGAAATATATCGGCCAGTCTTGACTCAGCACTGCCGTCTACAAAAATGGTCGTTCTGGTTTCTCTTATCATAGATATATATCGTTGCTGTTTTTGCGGCCTGCTCTCATATATCGCATTGACGTACGCGCCCTTTGTGGCGTTCTTACTCTCCGCATATCTATATCATTGCAGGTCACTTGCATTATTAAAAATAGAACCGAAAAGAACAATTCAAGGCCGTGCTTATGTAGTTCCTTCGGTTCAAAGTTTACTTTCATCTTTTGGGCGAACATATACAGCACCAGTTCAGTATCTTTGTTTATACCGAGCTTCCTATATATGACCTGCTTTTGCGTTTTAATCGTCCATACCGATTTGCAGAGATTGTCGGCCACTTCCTTATCCGTTAGCCCTTTGCAATATTCCTCTGCCACCTGCGTTTCAATTCGGGTTAATTCAGCAGCCATATCATGCCATTCTTTCGCACGTTACTAAGCCGTTTTCCCGGTCCTTAGTACATGCCCAGTTCGGTTTATCTTGCCACATTGTGTCTTTCAATCGGCAGATTATTGTAGATATGGAGGGAGCATTTTCAAGCGGGAAAGTAACCTTCTCGCCTACTTTCATTTCTCTTAGTGCTTCTGTGAATCCTTCTGTAATCACTTTTTTTTCTTTTTTCTTCATGTCGTTTTGTTTTTGGTTTCGTGCGCGGATAAACTCTCTCAGTTCTTCCCACGTGAGTTATCTGCTACTATTATTCACAGCATGACACTTCCGCGCTATTTTGCCCCGCTGCTTGCCTCTGCCTTGCTGGCTGCTTGCTTCTACGGTTATTCTTCTCGCTTCCTCTATGTGTCCCGTGTGGGTTGAGGGCACGCGCCTACTATCGCTTCCCGGATCGTGCCGTTACAGGTGGCAAACCTTATTGGTAGCTGCAATCCGCGTCAAGGGGTAGGCTCTGTGGCCGTTGCAGCTTAATTGTTATCTCCAGCTACTGTCGCACTCTTTGTACTTATGTGCGAACATCTCTTTCAGTACGTTCCCGTCTTTTTTGGGGAATCTTGGAGCTGCTTTTTGTTGTGCTCTGTAATACGCTCTTTGTTGCCATTCGGCTTCTTTCAGTACTTGCGCTCTTGCTTGCCCTTCTTCCAGCCCTTTGCAAAGCATCACAACCGGAATGTGATTTTCTATGCTGTCATTGTCAAACGTGCCGTCAGGGTTTAAAAAAGGAAATGCTTTCATATCTTGTATTTTAGATTTTATATTGTTCAATTTGGTGAATCGTTCCAACCGGAAACTTTCCGTAAATCACTCCCAAATTGGATGCGCACCTTACCATTTCGCTTAAGTAGTTCATCATGTCGGTGCAAGCGTTGTACGCTTCGGTTACATCCTTTTCAAATTCTTCGTGCGTTCTGGCTTTCTTTCTTGTTTTTACTGCATCTTCCAGATTGTTCAGCGATGCGGTCAGACTTTTAATTTCTTCCTGCATCTGTTCTACGTACTCACTTCCTACTATTGCTTCGTTTATCATATCTTTGTGCGTTATGCAGGGCTTTCGCCCTGCTGGTTTATTATAGTCCGAATCTTTTGTTTCTCATCTCATTAAGTTTTGCGGCCATTTCGTTTGCCGCTTCTTCTGAGCACTCCAAACTTTCCATGCTGTTATCGTATCTATTCATCACCATGTAATAACCTCTGCTTTTCTTTACATAGAATTCGTTTGCTTGATGTTTCTTAATCTGTCCAACTGCTTTCATATCTTTTATTGTGTTGTGCAGCCCCATAGGGCTGCTGGTTATTTATCTGATTGCGTTTCTCAAAAAATCACCTGCCTGTTTAGCTGTCATATTCAACTTTGATTGAATCAAGCAAACCATTTCGTTTACGCTTTCTTCATCATCCAAGTTTCCTTTTGCAAATTCCATCAAGATGAACTTTTCAATCATTCTTTGTTTTACTACCATCATTTCCATAACTCTATCACTTTAAATTTTTAATTCTTATTAGTTAGCTTATTACCTTGTAAATCTCAAACTAACTTTGCATCTTTGCAACGTTGTTTGTTTGTTGATGCAAAGATAAAGAGTTTTTCTTTATATTTCCTTTATTGTATAACTTTATTCTTTATATTAACTTTATTTAGCTTTATGACAGGTAATGAAGTACGCTCTATCCTAATAGAAAATGGGTTTGTATTAGCAGAAGTAGCTAACAAACTTGGTATTACAGCTCAAACACTTAACAGTAGATTGAATGCCAAAAATTTTAAGAATGAATACCTTTTAGAATTATCGAATGTCTTAAATATGTCTTTTGAAACAAAGCCAGTGCAAAACATTGATAATCTTATGTCATTAATCGAAAGCCAACAGCGAACTATCGAAAGTTTATCGCGTACAATTGAAAATCTTTCGAAAAAATAAAAAGACAATGATGAGGTGCGCCAAACTAACTGTATATAAAGCAAAATGTAATATATGCGATATAGTCATTGAAGGTTATAAATCCGATTTAAGACGCCATTTGCACTTAAAACATAACATCAACTTAAAGAAAGAAGATGTTTTCAACCATTTCACTGCCACAGATAACCTGCAAGACGCTCCGGTCATAACAACTAAAGCCGTTTTGAGGCAAAAGAATAAAATGATAAATCAGAAAAGGAAGCAAGACAAAAAGAACTTGCTTCCCAAAATCAAACATAAATCAATATATTGGGGGAGTATCATAAAAACCCCATGCGGCTCTAAATAAGAACTTATCGCATAGAGCCCGTACCATAATCCGATTATGACATCACGAAGTGCTAACACCGTACGGGCAGTAAATCAGCGTACGAACCCTTAACTCGAATGCTTACTGATAAAGAGGATTTTTCTGACTGATTATATCTAAAATTTATGCCTATCCCAAATTACGGCATTCCTGCTATTGGGTATTTCATAAACAAAACAATACAAATAAGATGATATCTTTTCGTATTGCCAAAAGTCAAAATTTCAAAGAACTACTACTTATTAGTTAGCTTATTACCTTGTAAATCTCAAACTAACTTTGCATCTTTGCAACGTTGTTTGTTTGTTGATGCAAAGATACTACATTGAGTATAATAAACAACTTTATTGAGTATGTTAATGCACGGTATTTAGTATTTTTAACACTATATATAGTATGATGAATATAACAGAAAGGCTTCAATATATTGTGGATGAAGTATTTGAAGGAAATAAAGCAGCTTTTGCTAGAGCACTAGATATAGCACCTACAAGCATAGCAAATTATCTAAATAAAGAGAGAGCTTCAAAACCATCTAGCGACATATTGGAAAAAATAGCCAATACGGTTGCTAATCTCAACTTACATTGGCTATTGACAGGAAAGGGAGAAGCATTTCAAACAGATACTCAATATAGTATACCGAACATAGAACATATAGAATCAGATTCAAAATATATTGAATGTATCCACCATCTAACGAAAGCAAACCTACTAAATGCTGAAGCAAACAATAGGAATAGTCAAAATTTAGAGAAACTGATACAGATTTTAGAAAGTAAAAATTAAAATATAAACATAGCAATTACTAACCATTATATATAGAATACTATGGAACTAAAGGATTTTATAAAGGGAGTTGTCTTTGACATTACAAATGCTATCAAAGAATGTCAAAATGAACTTGAAAATGGAGCTATTATATCTCCTACAAATACATCAGCAAACGAGAAAGTTAAATCTAAAAACGGAGATTTACAAATATCATATATAGATTTTGAAGTTTCCGTTAGTGCAAGTTCGGAAATTGGAGAAAATGGTAAAAAAGAAGGTGGCGGGATACAGGTCAGCAGCTCAGCGTTTGGCTTCAATATAGGAGGTAAAACCAAAGGAAAAACAAATGAAGAAGAATACAAATATGTCAATGAAAACCTTTCCAAAATAAGATTTTCAATTCCTATTGTTTACCCAACAATAAAGATTAAAGAAAGATCTAACCATGTTCACGTATCGATTCCATCACTCGTTTAATGCACTGAATATCATCGTACGCATCATTTATTGCGTTCTTTGGGTCAGAACCTTTCAGATAACAAAAATAGATTTTAAAAAACAATCTCTTGTAATATAGACATTTGAAAAATTTAAGCATAGCGAGTTATTTAGTATTTGATATGCACAAATATAGTAATTACTAACCAATAATAAAAAGATATGAAGAAACTATTTTTATCAGCAGTAGCGGCCATCATGCTCGCTTCGTGCGCTACAAACATCGTACTTTATACAGATTACTCACCGCTCACCCAAAAGGGTTATTACGTAAGCCCAGCTGCTGTCGTTCCTGATGGATATACAACGATAGGAGAAGTGCTGATTAAGCAGGAAAGCGGATTTCAAAAAACAAAGAGCACAGATTACGGCCGAGATGCTTTCAATAGCTCAGAGGGTGGAATTTTCGACCGCAAAAAATCACAGACTGCAAAAAAGAATAGCAATTTTAAAACATACACATCGCAAACAATACTCGATGAACTTGCAAATGAAATTGCTTCTAAAAACGGAGATGGTGTTATATGCCTATCAACTACCTACGAGAAAGAAGCAATCTATCTGAAAGGTTACATCATCAAAAAGAAATAATATGGAAGCAAGTATCAAGCAATGCGCAGAGAGATACACCGGGCCGGAACACTGCCAGCCAACCTGCAAAGGATGGGGATGCAGATTTCTCGGAACGCCGATAGATACCATCCCGGAAACAGACAAAGAGAAAGCAATGCTTTTCTCCGAAGTCTACCGGGAAGCAAAGAGGAAAGGGGTGCTGCTCTGCCCGCATTATCGCTCTTTGTTTATTGACGAGGTGCTGAATAATAAGTAACATTTGCACACGTAAAAAGAGCTGTTTTTTGCCGTTTTATTGTCGGAACACTTTTTAAAAAACTCTCTAACTTGCTGATACAACAATAGATATAGCAATTATAAAAGTATAAGTCTAGTTTAGTTTTTGTGTTAATAGCTCCCTCGTCAGCGGACGACTTAGGGAGCTATTTTTTTATAAAAGCAACCCTCCTACCACCCTTATTCCCTCCTTTTTACCTATCTTTGCATTTTAAAAACAAAAAACACTTTATTTATCAAAAAATCATGATGCAGAAATTGGTTAAAAAGGAATATCAGCTTCCTTTTATATTGGTCACATCCCTTTTCTTCTTATGGGGATTTGCACACGCCATTTTAGATGTGCTTAACAAGCACTTTCAAGACGTAATGAATATCAGCCGAGCCCATTCCGCATGGGTACAGGTCATGTTTTATCTGGGCTATTTTGTCATGGCTATTCCAGCCGGTTTATTCATCAGCAAGTACGGCTACCGGAAAGGAGTGGTATTCGGTTTGGCATTGTATGGCATCGGCTCTTTGCTTTTCATTCCCGGTGAATACTGGATGTCTTTCCATTTCTTTTTATTCTCACTCTTTGTGATAGCCTGCGGATTGGTGTTTTTGGAAACAGCGGCCAACCCGTATATGACCGAATTGGGAGACAGAGAAACAGCGGCAAGCCGCTTGAACCTGGCGCAGTCGTTCAACGGACTGGGTTGCATCTGCGGTCCCCTGATCGGCGGACTCCTTCTTTTCTCGGAAGATGGCGATGCCAACATTTCGCTGCCCTACACACTGATGGGTATTGTGGTATTGGCGGTAGCTTTCATTTTCTCGCGCGTACGCCTGCCGGAAATTGTTCATGAAGAAGAGAAAGACGCTGAAGGGCATCCAAAGGGACTGTGGACGCACAAACTTTTTATCTTCGGCATTATTGCCCTGTTCTGCTATGAAATAGCCGAAATCTCCATCAACAGTTTCTTTATCAACTATGTAGTGGATGATGGATGGATGAATGCCCGCGACGCCTCCGTAGTGCTTTCCTTCGGCGGACTCGGCCTTTTCATGTGCGGCCGCTTTGCTGGCAGCTGGATCATGCGTAAGGTACAAGCCGAAAAAGTATTGCTATTTTGCGCCATAGGCACCGTTATTACCTGCAGCCTGATAGTGCTCGATCTGGGCATTGTATCGCTCGTCGCACTTTTCCTGGGCTATGCTTTCGAAGCCATCATGTTTCCCACCATCTTTGCACTTTCCCTCCGCGGATTGGGCAACCACACGAAACGTGCATCGTCCTACCTGATGATGTCGCCCATCGGTGGAGCAGTAGGTCCCTTGCTCATGGGATATGTAGCCGACCAGAGCACCATGTCACTCTCCTTTATCGTTCCGCTGCTTTCATTTGTTGTAGTCATGCTGTATGCGTGGAAAATATGGAGAGCAGCCTCATTCATGAAAGGATAAGCTGGTATGATTCAAAATATTGTATTCGATTTCGGAGGAGTGATAGCAAGCATTTGCCGCGACCGCGCGGTACATGCTTTCATGCAGCTGGGGTTGGCTGATGCCGACTCTCGGCTGGACAAATATCACCAGACCGGCATCTTTCAAGAATTGGAAGAAGGCAAATTGTCTGACGATGGCTTTTGCACAGCACTCAGCAGCCTATGTGGCCGGAAGCTGACATGGAAGGAAACTCAACAAGCCTGGCTGGGCTTTTTCACAGGAGTCAACCTCACCCAACTGGCTTATCTGACTGAACTGCGTAAAAACTACCGCATCTATGTGCTAAGCAACACCAATCCGTTTGTCATGTCCTGGGCCTGCAGTGCCGACTTCACCCCACTGAAGAAACCGCTGACCGACTATTGCGACAAGCTGTATCTGTCGTATGAAATCGGCTACACCAAACCCGCCCGGGAGATTTTCGATTTCATGGTGAAGGACAGCGGGATAACCCCTGCTGAGACTTTATTTGTGGACGACGGAGCTTCCAATATCGAAATCGGACGTCAGCTGGGTTTTGCTACCTTCCAGCCAGAGAATGGCGAGGAGTGGACAAAAGCTTTATCTGAACAACTCAATCTACTGAACTCTCTAACATAATCTATCATGGCAGACAATTATCTGGAAAAGCAACGAGAGGCATACGAAGCACGGAAAGCGGCCTGGCTAAAGGCCAAGAAATTCGGCAAGAAATCAGTAACAGGCCACAAGCAACGGCCAAACGCTCTCTCAAACAACCCCTCTCACCAAACGGATAAAAATCAATCCGAAAACAACAACGAATAGAAAGTACTACCCCGATATAAGGAGCAGAAAAGAATAAGAATTAGGAAAAGAAAAAGGGCAGTATACAAAAAGAAAGGCTGCCGGGAAAGCAAACTCCCGACAGCCTTGTCAGCCCAAAAACGATACCTATGAAACACTGAACGTGTGAGCCATACGTTTATTTCTTCAAATCAAAGAAAAGCCGCTTACCGTGTACCAGTTCATCATGCGTAATGCGGAACTTATTAAATTTCTTTCCGTTCAGCATCATCTGCTTGATATACATAGTACCCTCCTGCGTGCGGTTCGTTTCAATCACCAGTTCCTTTTCTTTGTAGAACTTCGGATCCAACTGAATCGTTACCTTGTCGAACACAGGAGTCGTCAGCGTATATTCGGGCAATCCCGGACAATCGGGATAAAAACCTATCATGTTGAAAATAGCCCAAGACGACATGGTTCCCGTGTCATCGTTACCCGGAATACCATCCGGCTTCGTAGTGAAATATTTATCCAGCAGACGCTGCGTTTCTTTCTGCGTACGCCATTCTTCACCCTTAAAGTAGGAGAACAAATGCGGATAAGCAATATCGGGCTCATTAGCCGGATCATACAATCCTTCGTCAAAAATCATCTGAAGTTTATCCACAAAAGGCTTCTTACCTCCCATCAGACGAGCCAATCCTTTTACATCATGAGGCACATAGAACGTGTAGTTCCAGGCATTTCCTTCATGGAAACCAGGACTCGGTTCAAAGTTCTCACCCTGCTTCGGATTGAACGGACCATAGAATTTTCCGTCAGGTAGAATCGGACGAAGCGTACCGAACTCCTTGCAGTAATAATTACGGTAGCCCATTGAGCGTTTGTGGAACAATGCAGCATCTTCTTTTTTGCCCAAAGCTGCAGCAAAACGAGAAAGTGCATAATCGGCAATATAATACTCCAGCGCATGCGATACCGAGTTGTCAAACTGCTCCCGCAAAGGAACATACCCCTTTGCCATATAATCGTCATTGTCCGGACGCATCAAGTTTTGTGCACCGGGCAGTGTAGCCGATTTATACATGGCCTCGTAAGCCAAATCCACATCAAAATCGCGCAAGCCCTTCATCCAGGTATCAACAATCACCGGAATACTCGGGTCACCCTCCATGGTCAGTGTTTCGCGACCATACAGTTCCCATTTCGGCAACCATCCATGTTCGCGATACATATCCAGCATGGTACGTACCATTTCAATTTGACGTTCCGGATATACCAATGTAAGCAGCTGATGCACATTGCGATACGTATCCCAAAGCGAGAACACGGTATAGCGGTCGCCCTTTGTTGTCAAAATACGGTCACCTTCCATCGACGGATACTGGCCGTTTACATCCTGCAAAATATTCGGATGAATCAGCAAATGATACAAGGCCGTATAAAAGACTTCCTTCTGAGCTTCTGTACCACCCTCTACGGTAATACGTGCCAAGTCGCTATTCCACTTCGAACGTGCATCCGACAGAATCTGTTCAAAATTCTTGCCTTTCTGCTCAGCTTCAAGGTTCAGACGCGCATTTTCCATGCTGACAAAGGAAACCCCCATCTGCACTTCCACCTGCTCTCCGTCCTCTGTGTCGAAAGAGAAATAGACACCGATATCATCACCAGCAATTTCTTTATTGTAGCGGGTATACAGTTTATACTTGCCCTGATCAGGATCCCATTCGGCCTCTACCCCCGTCATCGAACGCTGTTTCTTCCAATAGCCGGTAGACGCAGGCACTTTCTTCACCCGCATTACAAAATAGATAGGAAACACAGCCTGCGGATTGTAACAGAACGTACCCAGCAGTTTCATACCTTCCACTTCCGTATCACTCACCCGGCGAAGCATCGCACCGCTTTCGTTGGTAAGTCCTTCACCCAGATTAAGCAAGATATGACTCTTCCCTTTGGGGAACGTAAAACGAGCCACTCCCGTACGCGGTGTAGCAGTCACTTCCGTCTTTACGTTATACTTCGTCAGGAAGTTGGAATAATAGCCCGGAGTAGCCTGTTCATCCGTATATTTACTGCCATATTCCTTATAATCCACATTCAGATCGCCTGTTGTAGGCATCAGCAGCAGAGAACCCAGTTCCGGGCACCCCACTCCACTCAAATTCACATGCGCATAGCCAGTAAAAAAGCAGTTGGTATACTCATAAGAAGTAGACCACCAGCGCGCATCCTTGTCATACGTATTGTCTGCCGACCCCATTACGTTGAATGGAACCACCGACATCATACCGTTGGGACAAATGGCACCGGGATGTGTCGTTCCAAAGTTGGTAGTTCCTACAAAAGGATTGACATAATCCACCGGTAGACGTTTGTCCTTAGGCGAGCTTTCGCCCCCTCCTGCAAAAGCAGGAAGCAGGGCAAAAGCCAGTATATAAGATAACAACAAACGTTTCATACCCTATTAAATGATGCTTGTTCTCTTCGTGAATTCAACAATTTCCTTGATATAACCAAAGGCCATACCTACCACTGTGTCAGCAGCACCATAGTACACCGCTACACGTTCGCCGTCTTGCAATGCAGCACATGGGAACACTACGTTGGGCACATCACCCTGCAGTTCGTACGGAGCAGCCGGGCCCAGCAGATATTCACGTGTACGGTAAAGCACCTTTTCCGGATGATCCTTATCCAGAATAGCCGCACCCATCGCATAACGGAAACCGTTGCAAGTCGTAATCACACCATGATAGAACAGAAGCCAGCCTTCGTCTGTAAGGAAAGGCACCGAACCGGCACCGATTTTAGTACATTGCCATGCACTTTCGGGGAACGGAGTTACTTTCATTACACAGCGGTGTTCACCCCAATACTTCATATCCGGGCTATAGCTGATATAAATATCACCAAACGGAGTATGACCGTTGTCGCTCGGACGGCTCAACATGGCATACTTACCATCAATCTTCTGCGGGAAAAGCACTCCGTTGCGGTTGAACGGAAGGAATGCATTCTCACATTGGAAGAATTCCTTGAAATCAAATGTATAAGCAATACCGATTGTAGGTCCGTGATAACCATTACACCAAGTAATCCAGTAACGGTCTTCAATCCAAGTCACACGCGGGTCGTATTTATATTCCGACTCAATCATTTCTGTGTTACCGGCTTTAAACTGAATCGGTTCGTGGTTGATATCCCAATGAATACCATCCTTACTGAAACCAGCAAAAATATTCATCTGCACAGCCTTGTTGTCGCAACGGAACACTCCGGCAAAGCCGTCGCCGAAAGGCACAACAGCGCTGTTGAAGATACTGTTGGATGAAGGAATGTCATAACGTCCGATAACCGGATTTTGTGAATAACGCCACATAACATCCGTGCAACCTGCCGGACGTTCTTCCCAAGGAATTTGAATCTTGTTCATAATCAAAATTAGTTATTATTAGTTTTAGTATCGTCGTAAGTAAAAGGTATGAAGTACGTAATCAGGAATGCCGGAATCGTAGCAATCAACACATAGATGAAGAAACTGCGATAACCCAGCAGGTCGCTGAAATAACCACTTACCATACCGGGGAGCATCACACCCAGATTCATGATGCCCGACGCAAACGCATAGTGCGACATCTGGTGCTTACCCGGTGCAATCTGCTGCATCATAAAGAGTGTCAGTCCCACAAAACCGAATCCATAGCCGAAATACTCCATCGTGATACAAATACCAATCAGGTATAAGTTGTCAGGCTGCATCACGGCAAGGAACGTATAAGCCACAAACGGCAGGTTGAACACACAGCAAAGAGTAAAAAGTGTCTTTTTCAGTCCGTAGCGTGACACGTAGATACCAGCAAGCAACGAACCGATGACAAAGGCAGCCGAACCGAACACCCCGTTCAACGTACCGATTTCTTTCAAAGACAGTCCCAATCCGCCCACTTCTCTGGAAGCACGCAAGAAAAGCGGAGCAATCTTCATAATAAATCCTTCGGCCAACCGGTAAAGGATGATGAAACAGATATAATAGAAAATATGCTTCTTAGTAAAGAAGTTGCCAATCACAGCCACCAGTTCGCGGCCCACTTCCGATGCCGTTTTCTTCTCGGTAGAAGCCACTTGCGAAGAAGGAAGCGTCTTGATATGATACAAACCGATGAGCACCATAATGGCGGCAATCACGGCAAAAATAATCATCCAAGCCGATGTATAGGCACCTTTGTTGGCCTCAATCGAAGCCCCTTCCACAGCACCGAACGACTCTGCCAAGAAACCAGCCATAGCCACCAGTCCGCCATTAGCCACCAGCTTGGCTATATTATAAAAGGCACCCTGCACACCGATGTATTTTGCCTGATCAGCCTTGTCCAGTTCGTCCATATACACACCATCACAGGCAATGTCATGCGATGCACCACTGAAAGCAATAATAGCCATCGTAGAAATACTGATAGCAAAAAAGTAGTCGAAAAACAGAGAGAAAGCCACCACACCAAAGAGCAAACCACTGAGCAACTCAGTGAGCAGCACAAAGAACTTCTTGGTGCGATACATTTCGAGGAACGGACTCCAGAGGAACTTTAAGGTCCACGGCATCATAATCAAGGAAGTCCAAAAAGCGATTTGGGCATCAGACACACCTAAATCCTTGAACATGAAAGCGGAAACTAAATTAATGGCAATAAAGGGAAGCCCCATTGCGAAATAAGCGGTCGGTACCCAACGTACCGGACTTTTCTTTTTAAGCGGAGAAATTGTCTTATTCTGCTGCATAATCATAGTAAATAGATAAAAAAGTTTTTTAAAACATATCATGTATAATACAACTCAATGCGAAAAAACACCAAGTCGTTTATTCATTTTTTTTATTTTATTATCATTTGAATGCCGTTTCAAGCCAGTCTGATTCCTTTCTACTCTGCTTTCTGTTTGCACCGTTCAGTATCTTCTGCCCCAGAAAACCGATTTGGACGATCCCTCAAGCCGCATCTCGCGACCTTTCTCAACCAGCCTCGCATTACTGCACAAAATTACAAAAAAGCAGTAAATAATGAAACACACACCTCCTTTTTCAAGACTTTTTTTCGAAGACAAACAATACGATTACGAAGCTGAGAGGAAGTTGACATACAACCATTGCCACCCTGTGTTCAGCAGCACGACCTCACCATAATATTATGGTGTCATGTATACAAGGGCTTGCCAATCATTTATCCCCTATTTCTTTTCTAAAATCAGCACCTTCCGCCAACTAATCCCCGTAAAATTTGGAGCATCATTTATATTGTCGTACTTTTAGCCCCTAAATAAAAAAATGAATACACCGACTAATCAAAATATGCATGATAATAAAAAAACAGATAAGAATCTAAATTAAAAAATGTATCACAATTAAAAACAACTATCACTATGGCAAATCTTTTGGATGAAGTTACAGGACCTGTCAATGAATCAGGCCGTGACGTACATGTGATTGACCGGCAGCTGCCTGTCAAGATAGGCTTCGGCTCTACGCTTTTTGAAATCGCTCTGTGGGTAACTATCCCTGTGCTTGTACTGGTTTACCTGGCTCTTTTCGGAGCGACAGTAGCCAATCCTCTGCTGGTAGGTATTGCCGGCTGCCTGGGCGGTATGTTGCCAGGCATTATTTTCATTTTCATGAAGATATCAGCGCGCAACTATTTCCAACAGCTGGAACAGCGCATTCAAGCAGAGGCCTCCAACATTGACAATTTCCTGGAACAGCGTGTGCAAATCCTGCAAAACGTAGTGGGCATCGTCGACCGTGCCGTTGAACTCGACAAGGATGTGATGAAGTCAGTAGCTGCTCTCCGTGGCGGCAGTGTCAATGCTGGCAATAGAAACGATGTAAACCGTCAGATTGACAACGCTTTCGGACGATTGTTTCCACAGGTGGAAGCGTATCCAGAACTGAAAGCTCACAATGCCATTGCAGATGCCATGCAACAAAACAGCTACCTGCAACGGGAAATCACCGCTGCCCGAACTGTATACAACAGCCGCGTGACACAATGGAACACAGACATCTTTGCCTGGCCCACCAAAATGATTGTAGCTGCCCGCCAAGGATACACGACCCGTATTCCGTTTACCGCTTCTGCCGAAACTCGTGAAATGGCAAGAAGTAAGTTCTTTTAATCGTACATAGCCATGCTAAAGGATATTTACGATCCACTATCAGAATACATCAATGTCTTCCGTGACCGATTCAAAGAGGTAGCAGAAAATACCTTTGCCGAGTTGGCCACGGAAGCCCAGGTGGACATCGAAGCCAATCAAAACACTTGCCGCCAACTTTATGCACAACAAGAGCTGTATGCTTCTGCACAGACAAGCGTGCGCTGCTGGTCGGCCTTACGCACCTTGCTCTGGATAGCGGTGGCAGTGGGACTTTTCGTCCTGTTCTTCGGGCAGGAGAAGTTTGATTCAAACACCCTCCTGTGGGTAGGCATCGGCACAGCGCTCTCTTTCTTTTTTCTGCTGGCGGTAGTCTATCCCCGCCTGAAGAAACTGAAAAACGAACGAGATGATTTAGGAAATGAAGTAGACAAACTCCAAAATGAGGCTTGGGAACAAATGTCACCGCTCAACCGCCTGTACGATTGGGATGTGCTGACCCGTATGATGACACAAACTGTGCCGAAGCTGGAATTCGACCCATATTTCACTACGCAACGGCTAGCAGACTTGAAAATGACATACGGCTGGGACGACAGTTTCAATTCTGAACGATCCGTTATTTATTCGCACTCAGGACTCATCAACGGCAATCCATTCATCATCTGCCGCACAAGAAGGATGGAGATGGGAAGCAAAACGTACGTCGGATCGAAAACGATTCATTGGACTACCCGCGAAAGAGGAGCTGATGGCAAATACGAAACGGTATCGCATTCCGAAACACTCACAGCTTCAGTCACGGCTCCCTATCCCGAATATCCAGAAAAAACCCGGCTCATCTATGGCAACACAGCTGCTCCCAACCTCATCTTTTATCGCAAACAGAGCGGACTGGCAGGCAAAGAGGGAACACTGTCGTACAAATGGAAACGCCGTTCGCTCATCAAGCAGGCCCGCGACTTGAGCAACCAGGATTTTGCCATGATGAGCAATGAGGAGTTTGAAGTGGCTTTCAATACAAGCAACCGCAACAACAACCAGCAGTATGCTCTGCTCTTCACTCCCCTGGCCCAAGAAAGCATGATGAATTTGCTCAAGGACCGCGAAGTGGGCTACGGAGATGATTTCGACTTTGAGAAACACTTGATGATCAACACGATTGTGTCGAATCACATGCAAGAGCTCAACCTGGATCTCAATCCGGAGCAGTACCGCCACTTTGATTATGCCAAAGCGAAAAATGACTTCTACACCATCAATGCCCAGTATTTCCGAGCCATCTACTTCAGTCTGGCTCCGCTGCTGTGTGTACCGATGTATCAACAGATCCGCCCGTTGCACGACATCTACGGACGAGACATGCTGCGCAGAAGTTCGTTTTGGGAACACGAAGCACTGGCCAACTTCTGGGGCGAGGAGCACTTCAAGCACGCCAGCTGTGTGACCCCTTGTATTCTCAAGACCGAAGAAAGAAGAAGTAACAATGACGAAGCTACACTCACTGTGCGGGCCTATGGCTACCGTGCGGAGCAACGGGTGGCCTATATCAAAAAATGGGGAGGAGACGGACGTCTTCATTCTGTCCCCGTATATTGGGACGAATATCTTCCCGTAACGGGCAGAGGTACTATCTATATGAAAGAAGACAACGAAAAGGAAGACCCGGCTGCCAGCCAGACACAACGGCTCAGCCATATCCATCAAGTGCTTCACCAATCACGTCTTGATCTCTACAGACGCCACATTGCCTCAAGAGTTTAATAAAAAAAGAAGGTGTGCCCAAATGCACACCTTCTTCAAAAGAGAACGTTGTTTTAATCCAATTTATGGATTATCAATCCCGAACGCAATTTCGGTTCGAACCAAGTAGTCTTAGGAGGCATGATATTACCCGTATCAGCAATATCCATCAGTTGTTTCATGGACACAGGATACAGAGCCAAAGCCACTTTCATCTCACCGCTATCCACCCGTTTTTTCAATTCTCCTAAACCGCGGATACCCCCCACGAAATCGATACGTTTGTCGGAACGCAAATCTTTGATGCCCAAAATCTCATCCAAAATCAAGTTGGAAGAAATAGTCACATCAAGCACACCGATGGGGTCGTTGTCATTATAAGTGCCTTCTTTGGCTGTCAGGCTATACCATTTATTATCAAGATAGAGAGCAAAGTTGTGCAAACCTGCTGGTTTATAAATATCAGCACCCTTCTCTTCTACCACAAAATTCTTTTCCAAAGCAGCCAGAAACTCTACCGGAGTAAGACCATTGAGATCTTTCACCACACGGTTGTAATCGATAATAGTGAGCTGACCGGCCGGAAAGCAAACTGCCATAAAATAGTTATATTCTTCATCACCACGATGCTGAGGATTCTGTTTTGCCTTTTCTGCTCCCACAAGCGCAGCTGCAGCCGAACGGTGATGACCATCGGCAATATACAACGCCGGCATCTGAGCAAATGCAGCCGTAATAGCAGCAATATCCTCTTCCTGGTCAATCACCCAGAATGTATGGCCAAATCCGTCATCGGGAGCTACAAAATCATACACCGGTTTTTCTGCTGTATACTTCCGGATAATAGCATCCAACTGTTCATTGTCGGGATAAGCAAAAAACACAGGCTCGATATTGGCATTGTTCACACGAACATGCTTCATACGGTCTTCTTCCTTGTCGCGGCGAGTGAGTTCATGCTTTTTGATGACACCATTCATATAATCGGGAACGTACGCACCAACCACGAGCCCATACTGGATCTTCCCGTTCATCGTCTGCGCATAGATATAATAGTTTTCCTTACTGTCTTGCACCAGCCATCCTTTGTCCTGGAAAAGCTGGAAATTTTCAGCCGCCTTTGCATAGACACGTTCGTCATGTTCGTCGGTACCTACAGGGAAATCAATTTCCGGTTTAATGATATGATAAAGAGACTTCTCATTTCCTTCAGCTTCCGTGCGAGCTTCATCCGAGTTCAACACATCGTAAGGACGAGAGGCAACCTGCTCCACCAGTTCTTGCGGGGGGCGGATGCCTTTAAAAGGTTTGATTATTGCCATGGTATTAGAGTTTTTCAGGTATTAAATAGAAAGCCACAGACTCTCGGGCTGACAATCTGTGGCTCTGCCGTTTTTTCGTTTTACTTATTCACGCGGAATTTTTCACAGCCATCCTTCAGGAAGCCCACAATCTGACGAGCAGCAGCTATACCGGCATTTATATTCGCTTCGGCAGTCTGTGCACCCATCTTCTTAGGGGTAGAGAAATAGCGACCGGCAAATTTCTCAGCCATTTCAGCTCCTGCAGCAGGCATAATATCAGTGACATATTTGAAATCAGCACGTTCTTCCATGAACTGCATCAATTCAGCTTCATTAATAACATCCTTTCGAGCAGTATTCACCAGCAAGGCATTCTTTGGCATATTCTTCAGCAAGGCACTGCCGATAGCATTCTTCGTTTCAGCAGTAGCTGGAAGGTGCAGCGAAACAATCTGGCAATCTTTATACATTTCTTCCACCGAATCATAAGCCTTCACACCTTCTTGTTCGAAAACTTCCTTCGGACAATAAGCATCATAAGCCGACACTTCCATTCCGAAGCCTTTGGCAATACGTGCCACGTTGCGACCAACATTACCGAAAGCATGGATACCCAATTTCTTGCCTTTCAGTTCCGTACCGGATGTACCATTATAGAAATTACGGAAAGCATACACCATCAAACCAAAAGCCAACTCGGCCACGGCATTAGAGTTTTGCCCCGGAGTATTCATTACACATACCCCCTTGGCTGTTGCGGCTTCCAGATCCACATTGTCGTAACCGGCACCGGCGCGCACAACAATCTTCAATTCCTTGGCTGCATCAAGCACTTCCGCATCAATGATATCGCTACGGATAATGATAGCATGAGCATCTTTCACCGCATCAAGCAGTTGGGCTTTTTCTGTATATTTCTCAAGCAAGGCCAATTCATAGCCTGCAGCTTCTATTTCTTTACGGATGCCGTCTACAGCTACTTTAGCAAACGGCTTTTCTGTAGCTACAAGTATTTTCATAATATGGATTCCTTTTTATGGTGAAGGATGCTGCATTATCAAATCAGGTTTCTGTCCCACACGGAAAAAGCGGACCAGACTGCTGCGCTAACAATACAGCATCCTATGTGTGTTTAAAATTAATGAAGTTTTTCAAACTCCTGCATGCAGTCTATCAAAGCCTGAACGCTTTCTTTCGGCATCGCATTGTAGCAAGATGCACGGAAACCGCCTACTGAACGGTGGCCCTTGATACCCACCATACCTCTTTCTGTAGCAAACTTCAAGAATTCAGCTTCCAGTTCCTTGTATTCAGGAGCCATCACAAAACAGATATTCATGCGAGAGCGGTCTTCCTTGTTCGTAACAGTGCCCACAAAGAGCTTGTTGCGGTCGATTTCGTTGTAAAGCATATCAGCCTTTTCGATGGCACGGCGTTCCATTTCTTCCACACCGCCTTGCGCTTTGATCCAACGGAGCGTAAGCATAGCAGAATAAATAGGCAATACAGGAGGCGTGTTGAACATAGAACCGCCATCAATATGAGTCTGATAATTCAGCATCGTAGGAATGTAGCGGGAAACTTTGCCCAACGCTTCATCTTTCACGATGACAAAAGTCACACCTGCAGGAGCCAGGTTCTTCTGAGCACCGCCATAGATACATACATACTTTGACACGTCAATCGGACGAGAGAATATATCGGAAGACATATCGGCAATCATAGGCACCGGAGAGTCAAGATCAGTCTTCAGTTCAGTACCGTAGATTGTATTATTAGTAGTGACGTGGAAATAATCAGCATCAGCAGGAATCGTATATTCCTTCGGGATGTAAGTAAACGTAGCATCTGCAGAAGAGGCCACTTCCACTACTTCACCAAACGCTTTGGCTTCTTTAATCGCCTTCTTTGACCATACACCAGTATTCAAATAAGCAGCTTTTTTCTCAAGGAAGTTATAAGGAATCATGCAGAACTCCAGACTGGCACCACCGCCCAAGAACAATACCGTATAGCCGTCAGGAATATGGAGCAATTCTTTGAACAACGCTCTGGCTTCATCTACCACCGGCTGAAAATCTTTCGCACGGTGACTGATTTCCATAATAGAAAGGCCTGAGCCATTGAAATCTAAAACCGCTTTCGCTGTTTCTTCAATCACTTCACGCGGAAGGATGGAAGGTCCTGCATTGAAATTATGCTTTTTCATAAGAATTTTGTTTTTGGTTCAACAATTGCGTTATCTTGTTTTTGTCTTTCGACATTGCGAATTTACTAATTTATTTCTGCCATGCAAATCTTTCTCGCTAAAAACAGCAGAACAATCAACGACCTTCTTACTTTTTTTTGAATTTAAGCACTATATTCGGCAATTTGTCAAGTAGAAATATCAAAACGGTCTATTTTGCTTGCTCTATGATAGTTTTCATCCCTTTGATTTTCTCTCCTTGAATCAAGGTGAGCAGCTGCTTGGCCTTGGAGCGGCGCACAGCCACAAAAGAATAATGTTCCTTCACATCGATAGCACCCACGTCATCTCGGGTCAGATTTCCCTTCTTATAGAGGAAGCCGGCAATATCCATCCGACTGAGTTTTTCCTTTTTCCCCTTACCTATATATAAGGTCACCCAAAGAGATTTGGAAGGACGTGGCGGATTTTCCGGGAGCACAGCTGTTTCCATTTCTGAAGACAGATAATTGGGAAGTTTCTCCTCTGCATGCAACAATAGATAAGAAGTACCAGTGGCATCCCAGCGAGCCGTACGCCCGTTTCTGTGAGTAAAGGCTTCCTCGTTTACAGGAAGATGATAATGAATCACATGCTCCACCTCAGGGATATCCAGTCCGCGAGCAGCCAGGTCGGTTGAAATCAAAACATGGCTACTGCCGTTTCGGAATTTATACAACGCTCTTTCACGATCGGGCTGCTCCATTCCTCCATGAAAACGCTCAGCCAGCAGTTTTCGCTCAGCCAGCAGCTTCTGCACACGATCCACTGCATCCCGGTGATTACAGAACACAATGCTCGAACTGCTGCCCAACGTACACAACAGATTATATAAGGTATCGATCTTGTCTTTGGAGGGAGAAAGCACTTTCATCAGCGTAAGACGTGATTCCTGCTCACTCGAATCGTCATCCGGAAGGAAATCGAGCTTAACCGTACGGTTCAGACCGGTAAACTGCGGAATCTCTTCTGCATCGGTGGCCGACAGCAGCATTCGCTTCTTCAAACCGGTAAGCTGATCAATGATTTCGGCCATTTCGTCATGAAAACCGAATTCCAGCGATTTATCAAACTCATCAATAATCAATGTTTCAATACTGCCGGGCTGAAAATTACCCTTAGCCAAATGATCGCTGATACGGCCGGGGGTACCGATAATGAGAGCCGGTCGGGAACCGAGAATCGTTTTCTTCTCTTCAGCTATGGGATGTCCGCCATAACAGCAGCAGGCTTTCCAGGGCGTGCCCATGGCTTTAAACACACTTTCAATCTGCAAAGCAAGTTCGCGGGAGGGCACCAGAATGAGTGCCTGTATTCCTTCCGTGCCTTCCTTGAGCGTGAGCAACAGAGGCAGCAGATAGGCCAATGTTTTGCCTGAGCCTGTGGGCGACAAGAGAATGACATCCTTACGGCCGGTAGCCTGTTCGAGCGATGCTTTCTGCATCGGGTTGAGCTCTTCAATCTTCAGATTCCGAAGAGCCGACTGTATCTTTTCATTTTTTTCCATCATGGGAACAAACATAGCTAAAAAAGTTTGATTTTGGATACACAAACGAGAAAAAGAAAAACGAAAATAAAAAAAGAAGCGGAACATCCGGCAAGTATTTCTACTTGTTTCAGATGTTCCGCTGTATAGTTGCTTACTTCCTTACGGAAAAACTTCCGTATTATCCACCGAAGTTATCGTACATAATAGAACTTTCTTCTACGCCGAGATCGGTAAGCATAGCCACAACCGCTTTTGACATCGGGCCAGGACCACACATGTAGTATTCGATGTCTTCAGGAGCTTCGTGATCTTTCAAATAAGTATTCAACATTACCTGATGAACGAAGCCAGCAGTGTACTTCACGCCCGCTGCATCAGCGGCAGGATCCGGACGGTCGAGCGCCAGATGGAAGTGGAAGTTGGGGAATTCCTTCTCAATACCGAGGAAGTCATCCAGATAGAACACTTCGTTGAGCGCACGGGCACCATAGAAGTAGTGCATTTCGCGGTCAGTAGTATGAAGTGTCTTAGTCATGTGCATAATCTGTGCACGAAGCGGAGCCATACCGGCACCACCACCTACCCAAATCATTTCCTTCTTAGAATCGAAGTGCGGGTGGAAATCACCGTAAGGACCACTCATCAACACCTTATCACCCGGTTTCAAAGTGAAGATGTAAGAAGAAGCGATACCCGGATTCACATCCATGAAACCGCTACGGTCTGCCTTAAACGGAGGAGTAGCGATACGCACTGTCAGCATAAACACGTCACCCTCAGCAGGATAGTTGGCCATAGAGTAAGCACGGATAGTAGGTTCGGGGTTCACACACTTCAGCGGGAACAGACCGAACTTCTGCCATGCCGGCAAGTACTCGTCACCGATAAGCGCTTTATCGATGTCTTTATCATAATCCATTGAGAATGCAGGAATCTTGATCTGAGCATAAGAACCCGGCAAGAAATCCATATGCGCACCCTTAGGCAACTGCACTTTGAACTCCTTGATAAACGTAGCCACGTTCTTGTTGGAGATAACCGTACATTCGTACTCCTTTACACCCATCACTGATTCAGGCACCTTGATGCTCAAATCACCTTTCACCTTGCATTGGCAAGCCAAACGCCAGTTGTCTTTAATCTGTTTGCGAGAGAAATGACCCTTTTCAGAATCCAAAATCTCACCGCCGCCCTCAACTACCTGACACTTGCACTGACCGCAAGAACCTTTACCACCACAAGCAGATGAGAGGAAGATACCGTTTTCACTCATAGTGCTCAGCAAGCTGCCACCCTGACCTACCGAAATCGTATCTTTTCCATTGATAGTAATATTTACGTTGCCCGAAGGAACCAAGAACTTCTTAGCTACCAGCAACACAATGACAAGCAGCAGAACAACCACGAGGAATACTCCAATGCTTGCTAATATCAAATTCATATCCATTGTTTATTCCTTTCTTAATTAGATGTTCAAACCAGAGAAACACATAAATGCCATAGCCATCAAACCTACAGTGATAAACGTGATACCCAGTCCCTTCAAAGGAGCCGGAACGTCTGAATAGGCCATTTTTTCACGGATAGCAGCCAAGCCTACGATAGCCAGCAACCAACCGATACCTGAACCGAGGGCATAAGAAACAGCATCAGCCACACCGCCGATGAATTTCGGATCACTCTCGCCCAGCGTGATGCGCTGCTGCATAAACAGAGAAGCACCCATGATAGCACAGTTAACGGCAATCAACGGCAGGAAGATACCCAGTGAAGCATACAGCGACGGGCTGAAACGTTCCACAATCATTTCTACCAACTGCACGATAGCTGCAATAACGGCAATGAAAAGGATAAAACTCAAGAAGCTGAGGTCTACACCCTCTACAAGAGCATCAGGACCCAACACTTTAGTCTGCAACAGATAGTTGACCGGCAACGTAACCACCAATACGAAAGTTACGGCAACACCCAGTCCCACAGCAGTTTTCACATTCTTCGATACGGCCAGATACGAGCACATACCCAGGAAGAAAGCGAATATCATGTTGTCCACAAAAATAGAGCGGACGAATAAACTTAATAAATGTTCCATGAATAATCTTTTTTTATAATGCTAAAAATTATTTTTCCTGCAATTCTTTGTTGTGTGCACGTTGATACCAGATAATGCAAGCCACGATAATCAAAGCCATCGGCGGCATCAGCATCAAACCGTTGTTAACATATCCCAGTTCTTTCAGCGGTTCATAGTTCAAGATATTGAAACCGAGCAGCGTTCCCGAACCCAACAGTTCACGGAAGAAAGCTACAATCACCAAGATCTTGGCATAACCCAAACCATTGCCCACACCATCAAGGAATGACTCCCACGGACCATTGGCCATGGCAAACGCCTCCAGACGACCCATCAGGATACAGTTCGTAATAATCAGACCGACGTATACAGACAGCTGTACGCTGACATCGTAGGCAAAAGCCTTCAACACTTCACTTACAATAGTTACCAAAGCAGCAACTACCACCAGCTGAACGATGATACGGATACGGTTGGGCACTGTCTTGCGCAACAGAGAGATAACCACGTTGGCAAATGCCGTAATCACGGTTACAGAAAGACCCATCACGATAGCCGGCTCCAACTTGGCAGTAACGGCTAAAGCGGAACAGATACCCAACACCTGTACGGTAACCGGGTTGTTCATGCTCAGCGGAGTAGAGAATACTTCTTTATTCTTCTTAGAAAACAATTGTCCCATATTCTTATTCCTCCTCTTTATTCGTTAAAAAACTCTTGTAATTGTTCAGACAGTTCTTCAACATGTCATTGACACCTACAGAAGTGATTGTACCACCAGAGATACCATCCACTTGATATTCGGCTTTTTCTACCTTGCCGTTCTTCACTACTCCCAAAGCCACTTCACCATTTTCGATGGTTTTCTTACCCGGGAATTGTCCTTGGAAATGAGGGGTTGCGATTTCAGCACCCAGACCCGGAGTTTCGCTGGCATGAGAGAAGTAAACACCGTATACAGTGTCTTTGTCGCTGTTCAAGGCTACATAACCCCAGATAGCGCCCCAAAGACCGGCACCGTATACCGGGAACACATATTTCTTTTCACCGTTTACATCGGCCACAAATACGTGCAGGCGATTGTTTTCCTTAGCTTCCTTTTCGAAAGAAGTAGGGAACTTCTTGTCTGTATACTCAGCCAATTTGCCGCCTTCCTGCAATAACATATCTTTCATCTGATATTTGGCGAAAGCAGCATCAGCATCCTTCAAGTCTTCTGCCGACGCATTGAGAGAAGTCAAAATCTGCTTCTTGGTGTCGAGCTCAATGTTCTTGTTTTGTGTTTCTTTCAGCGAAGAGTTCACAAAAGCAAGCAAGAACGCTACGATAATAACCATTACCGAAGCGTAAATGATTGTATAACTATTACTGTTTGTATTCATTTCTTTTTCGGTATTTCATTATTTGTTAGAGTTTAAAGCACGCTTCTCACGACGGCTGATATTGCTCTGAACTACACAGTAGTCAATCAGCGGAGCAAAGATGTTCATCAGCAAGATAGCAAGCATCATACCTTCAGGATAACCCGGGTTGAGCACACGGATGATGATAGCCATTGCACCGATCAGGAAGCCGAAGATATACTTACCCGTTTCTGTACGTGCAGAAGTCACAGGGTCGGTAGCCATGAACACAGCACCGAAGCAGAAACCACCCAGCACAAGGTGTTCATACCAAGGCATCTGAGCCATTGCAGTGTCCGGACCGATAGCGTTGAATACGAAGGCCATGAATGCACCACCTACAAATACAGAAAACATCGTTTTCCAGCTGGCAATGCCTGTCCACAACAGCAGGATACCACCCAAAGCGATGGCAATCACACTGGTTTCACCGATAGAACCCGGAATCAGACCATAAACCATATCCATAGAAAATTCGGGAACCGAACCGCTAGTAGCAGCCAGACCGAGCGGAGTAGCCACCGTGAGGCCGTCTACCTGCTGACCCAAACCGAAGATTGAGTTACCAGACACCCATACGGCATCACCCGACATCTTAGTAGGATAAGCAAAGAACAGGAATGCACGAGTAATCAAAGCTACGTTGAAAATGTTCATACCTGTACCACCAAATACTTCCTTAGCAAAAATGACAGAGAAAGCAGTAGCGATAGCCAGAATCCACAACGGACAGTCTACAGGCACAATCATCGGAATCAAGATACCCGAAACCAGAAAACCTTCCTGAATTTCTTCCTTCTTCCACTGAGCCACCACGAACTCAATGCCCAGACCCACAATATAAGAAACAATAATTTTAGGCAATACAGCCAAGAAACCGTAGGCAAACATTTCGAAGAAACTTGCAGCAGCAAAAGCTTCCGCACCAGCAGCTTTGAAATGCTGATAACCTACGTTGTACATACCGAACAAAAGAGCCGGCATCAAAGCAATAACCACCATCGACATGATACGTTTGCTGTCGATTGCGTCGTGTATATGCGTTCCCGTTTTCGCAGTGGCGTTGGGCACGAACAAGAATGTTTCAAAGCCGTCGAACACCGACTGGAATGCGTGGAGTTTGCCGCCTTCTTCAAAGTTCGGCTTTATCTTATCGAGATAATTTCTTAACGCTTTCATTAATATTATTCTATTTTACAATTTACTATTTATCGTTTATCGACAGGACGATGTTCTCTATTACCGTCCTCCGATTAAGCCATTTCCATGCGGAGCATATCCAGTCCGGCACGTACGATGCGCTGCAATTCCATCTTTGAAGAGCATACAAACTCACACAGAGCAAAGTCTTCCGGTGCCACTTCGTAGATACCCAATGCTTCCATGCGGTCAATATCACCAGCGATGATAGCCTTAATCAGGAATTCAGGCAGGATATCCATCGGAAGCACTTTGTCATATTCACCAGACATAATCATGTGGCGTTCACCACCCTTGATACGGGCATCCAACGTATATTCCTTCTTGCCCATCAGCCAGCTGAAATAAGAGTGGTTGCTGCTGAACTGATCGAAACGAGGCATAATCCATCCCAGCATTTCGTGAATATCACTACCTTCAGGGATTACTGTAAGCTGGCTGTGGAAAGCACCCAGATATCCGTTCGGAGAAACTTGCTTTCCTGTGAGCACATTACCACTGATATAACGCAGTTCCTTACCTGTGGTCACATTGCCGGCAAATACATTTGTCAGCAGAGCACCCACCTGAAGTTTGCAATAAGCAGGTTTCAACACTTCAGAGCCTGTCACAGCTACCGTACGAGTGAAATCCACACGACCGGTATTGAAAAGACGGCCGATGAAAATAACAGCCTGCGGATCGATGGTCCACACCGTTTCACCCTTCGAAATCGGAGCCAGATGATTGATCTGAACACCTACGTTACCGGCCGGATTCGGTCCGTCGAAAGCAGTCACCGTCACATTCTTAGCCTGTGTCAATGCAGCTGCACTCTGTTTCACACTTACATTCAAGTAAGTTTTTGCCATCTTGGCAAGCGCATCCAATCCCGTCTGGAAGTTAGCTTCCTCACCTTTCAATGCCAATTCAAAGTTGGGAGCCAAAGGATTTGTATCAAAAGCAGATACAAAGATAGCCTTCGGAGCCACATCAGGATTCGCAATTACATCGTAAGGACGTTGTCTGATAAACGCGAAAAGACCGGCTTCCAACAAAGCGGCCTTTACAGCTTCCGCATCCATAGACGCAACATTCTTCTTACCAAACTCCAGATAGTCTTGCTCAGCTGCAGCTTCTACGACAATGTTCAGAACCTTACGGCGTGCACCGCGTTCTACACTTGTCACTACACCGCTCACGGGCGAAACAAACTTTACTTCAGGGTGATTCTTGTCTACAAACAAGGGTCCACCGGCCATTACATATTCCTGTTCTTTTACAACTACTTTCGGTTTCACGCCAGTGAAATCATCGGGCACGAGTGCATAAAATCCCGGCTCTTTCACTGTTGTGTACGTTTCGGCAGCTTTACCTTTCAGGTTTATGTCAAGGCCTTTGCGTAACTTTATTACATTTGCCATGCTATAAATAAAATAATGGTTTCAAAAATTTGCTGCAAATTTAATAAATAAAAATGTGATATGATATAAAAAAGAAAGGGAATTACGGAAAAATATCCGTAATTCCCTTCGTTTGCGTACACTATTTGAAAGAGGGGCATTTTACTTCAGCATCTGCAATGCTTTCAGCCGCACCGGCTGAAGCTTCCGCCACCGATTTATTCGTCTACTTCAGGAGCAAACATCGGGTCCCATGCCGGCAAGCGTACCGGTTTTCTTTTCAGCAGATTAGAAATCTTTTCAGGAACGTACTTCGTTTCTACCACCAAGCGGAACATATACTCATTGAACCACTCGTCGGTCATAATCAGATGACCATTATAACCAGCTGTACCCCAACTGTTTTCCACCATCCATTTGGTAGGCTTTCCCTCTTTATCCAAGTCAACGGCCATCAAAGTCATGGCATGGCTGGAGCCGCTGGCAAAACTCTGAACACGCTGTTTCTTATCCATGCCGAAGGAAGTGCCCATCAGCGATTCATAGTCATAATTCTTCACATCCAGCAACCCGCGTTTTCCGTCCAAGAACTTGCCCACATCGCATGAAAAGTACATCATAGTGCTGTCCTTCAGCGAAGCAATCGCCATCTCCTTGATATCTTCCACGGGGAGGTTGATATAGGTCCAGTTCTTTCCATCATAGCGGTGACGGTCGTAGTCAATCTCATACGTCTTATAGTATTCCCTGCTCGGGTCATTCATCAGCATCACATAGTTGCCCAAGAGATGCTCATCGCCATACTTCTTCAGGAAAGACATCGGTGTGTATGTTTCTGTAGACACCGGTTCTCCCTGTGCATTGTATTCCGTCCACGTAAACTCAGTGGGAGGCACACCCAAATTGAGCACCAACATGCGGTAAACCACACCCAACATCTCCGTTTTTTTCTGATTCAGCGCATCCGCCTTGCTTCCTTTCGCAGCCATTTCGCGCAGTTCCAGTCCCTGTTCACGCAATTTCAACGTAATCAAATCGGCCATGCGGTTGGTGTTTTCACTGCTATGTGTTTCGGGCATCACATCCTTGGGAACCAGACCATACTTGCTCACAATGTCGGCCACTCCTGTAAACGTACCGCCATCACTGAGCGGATGACGGAAGAGCCATTCTACCATCTTGTCCTCCATCGGCTTATCGCTTGTATCAATCACTCCCTGCAAGAAGAGATTCGCCTTCTCCAGCTGATCGAAGAAGAAAGGATATACTTGAGAAAACTCAAAAGCTCCTAAATTGTGCTTTGCTATAGCCTTGGCACGCATCACATTCAAGCCCGTAAAAAGCCAGCAGCGTCCGGAAGACTCCTGATTCGTAACGCCTTTGGAATTGACCTTTACAGAGAAATGCGTATCCATAGCCCGCAAATTATCCTGATTGAGAGCCAGTTTGCGGATATCATTACTACCTATCGCATTGCGGATAGCCTTATCACTGGCTGTGTTCTGGTAACTCTGTTTGATCTGCTGCATCATCTCAGCACTAATTCCTCCTTTTTCCTCTTGCGCCTGCGCCGAACAAAGGAGCGCACAGCAAGCAAAAACGGATAAAATTCGTTTGTTCATACAATGTGTCAGTTTTAAATTAATAAATGGATTGTTTGCATCAATTGCAAATTTACAATTCTTTTTTAGAAATATTATCTAGCCACATTAAAACTAATTAAAATAAAAGGGTTTCCTTTGCAAATTATAGTATAAAATAGGATGTAGAAGCCGTAGCAGAAAAAAAGTAAATATGAAAAAGTATATCATCAGTGCGTTATTGGCGCTCACAAGCAGCCAAATGCTGCCAGCTACCCCAGACTGTTTCCTCAAAAAAGAAACAATGTCGTCCATATTAAATGAAGAATCCGTATTCAACGAAGACTCCGTATCGAAAGCAGATTCCACCCCTACCCTATCCAAGCGTGAACTACGCCGTCAGCGGGTGGCCAAACGGAATCTGCACTACAACATATTGGGCGGTCCCAGCTACACACCCGACTTCGGACTGCTGGTAGGCGGAAGCGCCTTACTGACTTTCCGGATGAACCCCAGCGACACGACGCAGCTGCGTTCAGTCATTCCGATGTCATTGGCGGTGATGCTCAAAGGAGGTGTCAGCATTATGGCCAAACCGCAGTTGTTTTTCAAAGGCGACCGCTTCCGTATCTTCGGTACGTTCCTCTACAAGAACTCACTCGACAATTTCTACGGCATAGGCTACAGCACCAACAAAAACTATCCTCGGGGAGAGGAATCGAGCGAATACAGATATAATGGTATCCAAGTAAATCCCTGGTTCTTGTTCCGGATGGGAAAGAGCGACTTTTTTGTTGGTCCGCAGGTTGACCTGAACTATGACAAAATTACCAAGCCCGCCCCTATGATGGCACAAAACGCATCTTACCTGGCTGCAGGCGGAAATGAACACGGCTACAGCAATTTCAGTTCCGGACTCGGATTCTTATTGACGTACGACACCCGCGATGTGCCAGCCAATGCGTACAAGGGACTGTACCTCGACTTCCGGGGCATGGCATACAGTAAGATTTTCGGAGGAGATGATAATTTCTACCGTTTGGAACTGGACTATCGCCAATACAAGACTGTGGGCCGGCGCAAAGTCATTGCTTGGACCGCCCAAAGCAAGAATGTATTCGGACATGTTCCTTTGACAAAGTACGTGCTCAGCGGTACGCCGTTCGACCTTCGCGGCTACTACATGGGACAGTTTCGCGATAAGTCGTCGCATGTCATCATAGGTGAATACCGCCACATGATCAATACAGACAAAAGCACCTGGTTCAAGCGAATGCTGAACCACGTAGGATATGTAGCTTGGGGCGGCTGCGGATTCATGGGACCTACCATGGGGAAAATCGAAGGGGTATTGCCCAATCTTGGTATCGGCTTACGCATCGAAGTGCAGCCACGAATGAATATCCGTCTCGATTTGGGACGTGACATGGTGAACAACCAGAACCTGTTTTACTTCAACATGACAGAAGCATTCTAAAACAAGCACCTTTCACCCGACATATAACACTGATAGCTCGCCGGTGAATGATTCATCGTAATCACATTCATAAACAGACATTTACAATGAAAGGTGAAAGGTGAAACAAGAGATAAGAACTGAAAACAAGAGAAAAGATGAATATCATCTGCGCAAGCAGAACAAGAAAAGCAACGAAATAGCACTCACAAAGCAGTGAGTTAGCAGTCAAAAAGCAGCGCTTTAGCACTCATAAAGCGGCGCTTTAGCTCATGTAAAGTGCCCACTTTGAAAAGGCAAACTGGCAATCTAAGAGATAAAGGCCGGCTATCTGCGCGACTTCAACCGCTTCATCGAACAGGTAAAAAAAGACTATACCACCTACACCACCAGCGAATGGGAATGGGCCGACAAACGCTATGACCTCTACACGGGTGACGAATACGACTTCTACAAAGGAACCTTCACCGATGCAGAGAAAGAAGAAATCGGCCGCTTGAAAGGAGCCTACGCCAAAATCAAAATCAAAAAAACAGCCGGAGCCATGAAAGAAGGACTGAAAGACATGTTCTCCACTGGCAAGGGAGTGATCAAAGGACTTTTGGAATAACTGCATCAGCCGGTGCCGATCTTTGCAAACTCCCTGCGCAACTCCTGTTCCGACTGGGAAATAGCCGATACAAACTGCCGATAGGAGTCAGACCGCTGAGGAATCAGGTAAAAATACTCCTGCAACTTCGCGTTCTTCTCCTTCCCATGCCCCAACAGCTTATACGTGTTCTGCTCCCGGACTTCAGTACTCGGCAGCACGAACACACCCCGTTGGGCCTTGAAGTAGTACATGTAAGCCATCAGCTGATGCACGTCATTCCGCTCATCGACAACAAACTTATACTTTGCATCCACCACCAACTCATCCTCCTCCCGGTAAAAATCCGGATAACGAACCAACCTATTGTTTTCAGCCAGATAAATGCGACCCGTTTTCCTCCGGTTATCGGGATGCTTAAAGCCTTCCTCCAGAAGAATAGTAGCCAAATACTCCTCCCACAAGTAAGCAACATCAAACAACACCCCGTGAATCTTTTGACCACCGCCACCGTACTTCATCTTATCGTGCCTCAAGATAGCCATACAAAGCTTTTGCAACGCAGTATACCGCGAAAAATAAGGATGATTCACCGGCCGAATATTCCCCCTGATCACCTTTTCCCGCTCCAGCCGATTATAAGCAGGTGTCGCCATGCGGATAGCAGCCACATGATCGCGAGTCCTCGCATCATTGACAAGCAACGCCTTTCCCAGCGTATGCAGACCCAAATACTCTATCGTATGACGAATCAACTCAGTCACCGGATTGTCGTAACTAAACTCCCGCGTATGATAAGCCACCTTCCCGCGAAACGGCAGATTCACCTTCAAGTGCCTGTTCAAATCAATCGTTCCCCTCACATGCGCATCATTGTAATCCTTCCACCGATAAGCCTTATACAATCCCTGCGCCATCGCATCGTTGAGCATCTTGGGAAACAGATACAAAAGAAAATCGAACACCGTACTGGAAGTCATGTCATGTGACAGGTTCACCACATTCACACACAACACTTTTTGAAGCATGTAATGCAAGAAGAAATCCTCTTCGTCATCAGAAAAACGAGACAGAATCGAATAAGAATAGCCATCTACGCCCAAAAAGCCGGCGATGTTTCCCAGCTGTAGCGAAACCTTTGTACACTGCCGCTCCTTCCAGGTCGTCTGCATAGTCAGCAACGGCCCATTCCCTATCCCGTCCTTACACTCCCTGAAAGAATGAGGATAGACCAGCAACGAGTGGCCCTGCTCATCCAACAACTCCGACAAGTTGCGGTTTGCAACCGGCTGCAACGCCAGAAATTCATCCAGCGATGCAGCGTCCGATTCATACGATGAATTATCTTTCAGTTTCAACATAGCTATCCCATTACTCCCCAAAACGCCTTTTCAAGTTCCTGTAGTTGTTTAGCAGCATCCTCCCTTCCTCTCAGATATTCGAAAAGGACACCCTGCAAATGATTCTCCCAGAGATGCGTCAAAGCCTCCTCCCAATTAGAGCCCGAAGCATCCAAGTAAAGCAACAACTTCCGGAAATAGGCCCCTCCGATATGGTAAGCAGCACCCAGCCCATCGATGCCCGTCTGCGTCTCCTCATCCCATATAGCCTTGTTCAAGCGGTTCATCACCTCTACCACATCCGCTTTCAGTGTGTCCAACTCGTCCAGCATGCCCACATTCTCACTAGCCTTCACTTCCGCCCAGGCAAACCGGCGGCGCATGGCAAAATCCATGCTCTCCACACTCCGGTCAATATCATTCATAGTGCCGATGATATAGACATTCTCCGGGACATAGAACCCCTCGAAAAAAGGATCCGATTCATCCGTTATCAGATTCTGGTACTGCGTCTTTACCTGCCCCTTCATCCCCCGATACCCCGGGTCAATGCTGAAGAAAAGCTCACCAAAAATCTTCGACATCTCTCCCCGGTTAATTTCATCAATAATAAACACATAAGGAACAGACTGTCGCTGCTGCCCCTCCTCCAAGTTTTCAGTCAGGTAATTTGCCTTGATATAATCACCGATAGTCTTCAGATAAGTATCATTGTCTGGACAGGTTCCACTGATTAAATAAGCCAACATCCGCTCGTCCGAAACACTCCAGCTCTTTTGCCCAATTTTATTCTTCACTATTATCACGCATCTTTCAGGTTCCAGTTCCACATGAACCATTGTCTTACTTCGGAAACTCTGGATATCTACAGGAGTACCTTCCAGCTCCCTCTTAAAATTCTCCAGTGCTTCCTTATAGGAATCCGCATTCGCAGCATTCAGCACCCCTTCGATAGCCTTTTCGCAGAAAGCCTTAAACACACCATTGACTCGCTTAAAGCCGATAACCCCCTGCTGATTCGGCGGTGTAGGACGCAACCCTTCCACAAAGTCCGTATAATCATACGAAGGATGGAACTGCACAAAACCAGACACAGCCCCCATTTTATCGGCAATAGCCTTGGCCAGGTAGGTCTTTCCTGTTCCCGGGGCACCTGTCAGAATCAGATTCCGATTACTTTCCAACAATCTCTGGTAATATTCCAGTTTATCATTTTTTTTCGTCATTTCAACCAAATATAAAATGTAATTAGAAATATAAGTAGGAACAGACTGTTTCATATTCAAAGTACCATAAGGTGGCCACGCTGTTTCCGGCGGCTGAATAGCAAACTCGTCCTTCGCTATGTAAGCTTCCTTTTTAAAACGCAGCCAGGCCACATCCACATAATGCGAATAGTAACACCTGTTACCATCCTCATCCCAACCTGCATCATGAATCTGCTTGCTAAACTTATATCCGGACAACGCAATACCTATCCCCCACAAGCCGTAATTATTGTGTGTACAGCAGACCACATCTCCCGGTCTGATCTGCTTCATATAATAAAAAGGCTCGATAGCCGACGGATCCGAATCCTCGTATATCTTCTGAATCACATCCGCAGTCAAACGAGTATAATCCTCATCCTCCCATCCGATAGCCATCAAATTTTTGTTCAAAAATCCCGACCAAGCATAGTTTTTTTGCCCAGCACAATGAGTAGGACAAATAAAATAACAGCTATGCTCACGCTTCAAGTCATCCAATTCAGTCTGAAAAGGGATATAAAATTTGGGAGTTTTCTTTGCAATGGAGAATGGAGCCATAAAAGAGCCAAACTGCTCAGCCAAAAAATCACACATCTCCTTATCGGTCGCTTCCTTATAAAGCTTCAGTTCAAGCAGCTTTCTGTTCGTATCCCTGCCATCTCCAGGATTCAGCGAATGCTTCTCAAAAGTATTATCCTTATACCCCACAAAACGACTGGGTGCAAACAAGAGCGTGCCTCCGAACGATTCAACAACATAACATTGCCCCAATGAATATCGCTCCACAGCCCAATCACGAGTTTCAGGTTTTACACTATGTGCATAGGAATACAAGGTATAGATGTTTTTAACAACATCCATCCTATTTTCTATATAATCTGTTCTTTCCATCGTATTAGATTTTCATTTCACGAACAAAGATAAAAATTTTCATTTATTTCCTCCTATCCTTCGGTAAATAAATCTGAAGTTTCATTCCATCCTTATAATATAAGAACCACCCTTTTGACAGTCAGCAGAAAAATGCTATATTTGCAGAAATCATCCTACATAAAAATGAAAATAGTACATATATCTGACACGCATGGATGTCATCACCGAATCCACAATCTACCACAAGGAGATATGATAGTTCATTCGGGAGATTTCACCATGGTAGGTACAGAAAAAGAAGCCATAGACTTCCTCCACTGGTTCTGCGATTTGCCTTTTAAGTATAAGATATTTATTTGTGGCAATCATGATGAGTGTCTGTATGGAGCTGAGATAAACGGTCTTGGCAAGAACGTCCATTACCTTAATCATTCAGGAATCGAAATAGAAGGAATCAAATTCTATGGCATCCCCATGTTCATGAAAGACTGCATCAGCGGACGGCAAGAAGTCAGCTACGCCCAAATTCCCCTGGACACAGATGTTCTAATCACTCACTGCCCGGCATATCAGAAGTTGGATTATGACGATAACGTACACTATGGTTCGCAGGAGCTTTGGCAACAATTGGAAATAATACGCCCTAAAGCGCATTTATTTGGTCATATCCACACACAACACGGAATAGTCAGAGACCCTTATACCATTTTCTCAAATGGTGCTATTCTGAATACAAACTACACAGATATGAATAGCCCCAACTTGATTGAATATATGTAAAATAGGGAAAGCCCCACATAAAAAAATCCTACCTGCCTCATGCTGCAGATAGGATTTTTTATTTTACTTATCCAATTCCTGATACTTACTTTGCTGGCTCTTATACTCCGGCACAATCTCCTTCCTGATCTTCACTGAAGTAACGGATGATATCCGGGTGCGTCACCGTAATCGGTTCCCCCTTCTTGATCTGCTCCCTGAAGATAGGAATCACCGACTTAATTCTTTACATCCATTCTCCAATTAAAATACCTTTCCTTTTTCAGCTTCATCCAATAATCAATTCCTTTACACCCCATTCCCAAATTCTGTAGTTTCTCTGCCATAAGGATAGACAATTCCGCACATAAAATCACATTCTGATTCAGACTTCTAAACTCATCCAAAGTCAGTTTATCCATCAAAAGAGATAGTTGAGGTATCAGATTCAAGTCCTCTGCACTATTCAAATAAGTCCGCACATAATACTGCATATAATCAAGCACTTCTCTATATGAATGCGTATTCCTACAAAGAAGCCGAGTCACCAATATCGAAAGATGAGCCACATGATGATAAATACCATCCTTCCTCACCTTAGCAGCTAAAGCATCCAAACAAACCTCCATCTCGCTGTCCACATCAGAATAAATAGAACTATTCAAATCCACATAGTCAGTCAACTGCTTATACTTATCCTCCAATACCAGATACAATCCATCAAGTTCTTCCACATCCCCCAGCTGATCACGATGCAAATCAATAAACTCCATCATCTCATATAACAGATCCTCATAATTCATAATGCGTTCCCATTCATTACCCAATCCTTTTTTCATCAACAGCTTGGCACTCGACACCAATTGAGTATACACCTCATGAACCTCCTCCGTTGTCCACTGCAACGAACTATCCAAATCCACAATCGGAAGAAAATCTACAGGAGAAGCCCCTCCTCCTTTCATAATTCCATTTTTCCACAACAACCCAGAATCCAACACAGCCCTCTTGACCATTGCCAAAATCTTTTTATCAGATTTAGCATAATAAATCAATCCATTGACTGAAGAAGTCTTTATGGGCAAATGCGGAATCAACAACGGAATCCTCTTTGCAATAGCCCTATACTGAGATTTACTTATAACCTGAAACAGATTGCCCATCAATATGAAATCATGATAGCTATCTATCTGACTGATAAAATCATTCAGTACGGATCTGATGGCAATCGATACCTTCCGGCTATGCTTTGTTTTCAGATAGTAAAACAAATCCTGCACGATAGCATACTTTTTGTTTTCCCTCACTACCTTCAGACAATCTTGAATAACCGTAATTGCCAAATCTTCATTTGATGTACACGACAATCCAACAGAAATCAACTTAAAGATCGCATCAGACCGATGCGTCTCACTGAAGTTTGGCAAATAATCTTTTTTCCACAACCGAAGAATAAAATCATCCCAATATGAAGAGGGCACAGCCATGATAATCTCACACAGCAAAAGACAAATGTTATGAGAAGTCCAATATGATACCAACCGTTTCTCACCTGTTATCAGCCGAAACATTCTCAAAGCCATCTCCGGCAACTGCTCATGCAACACCGCACTATAAGCATAATCTTGCCCTATACGCTTCAACATCCCTTCATCATTCACCGTAGAACTATAAAACAACACCGGATACGGATACTTCTCAAACAGCACATGAGCCACCTTATACCACTGAGAGGCAGAGACAAGACTCCAGTTTCCAATCTGAGGCATCAGTGGAGTTTCCAACAAAAAGTTCAAACACCTCACAGCTGTATCCACCTCAATCTGCCGATTCTCCTGCGAGTCTGATCCATACCCGTACACCCTCTCCCTTGGCTGAATCAAATCCCCGAAATACCAGTCACGAAGCGAATAAATACTATGCTGCGACAAATCCGTAAACTCATCAACCGAATACATACCCGGTATACTTCTCGACAAAATATTAGCCAACTGCGTAGCCCGAAACCGTTCAACAGACGGATATACCTTGTCCAGCAAAGCCTGAGACAACAACCTATCCACCGCCTCCATATCCAATAAACTGAGTAAGACTAACTTTTTAAACACAAAATCCTCAGCCGGATTCCAACTCTCCAATTCCTCCCTTAACTCATGAAATTCGAAAGTAAAAGCGAACCTTGCACAACGCTCATAGACAGCCATGTCAGACTCCCCTTCGACCGGAGAGAAAGGAGCCACCCAGGTAACATGTCGATTTTTCAACCGCTTCACCCGTTCCAATTCAGTCTCATCAGACAGCGACTCTTCCACCTTATCCAGCAAATCCTGTCTGCTATCGTCATAATCTTCCTGCATCTGTTCCAACGCCATCAATGTCATCTTAGCCTCCAAAACACTGATTACAGGCTTCCGAGCTATAGCCTTAATAAAATAAAACTGATAATACGTTCCTTTCGACAACCGTAGATAAGATTGATAACGAATCAGCCGATCAGCAGCATGCTGATCAATAAGGACTTCAAAGCCACTTTTACCAGTCACTTTATACGCATTGGCCCACAGACTAAACATATCCTGATAAATAAGCTGTTCCGTTTGGTTTTTATCCTCAACACCTGCAGGCGTGTTTGCCTCTTCACTCTTGGCTATCAGCCGCTGCTGTTCCCCCCGTTGCTCCCTTATTTTTTCATCCACATACTCCTCCTGCGGGACTACACCTTCCGCATTATCCCTGTCCAAATAAGAAAAGAAAGCCTTAAACAATTTACTGATAGATTCAGAGTTCATTTCCAACTTCTCCTCTATCCCTATCAGTTGCAATACACGGCTGTCCCATAATGAAATCCTGTATATACGATGATTTTCAAAAAACTTTTGAGTAGCGCTATCTTGATCCTTATTTAATGCATCAATAAAAAAGACCTTGATGTCTTCGGCCTTGGGACAGCCCGATTCATGATTTAGAGCCACATTTCTCTCAATAATCTCACGCACCCAGTTTATCCAGGCAATGAAATTAGGATCTCTACCGGAAAAACCGACCATACACAAACAATCCTTCAGCAACGAAATTCTCATTAATTGCATAAAAGCCTCATGCATGACAGGATAATCCTCATAGTCCTCTTGCGTGATAATATATTTTCGGTGCATATCACAATCAAAGCCGTTCATCTTCTGTTCGAAATCAATGCTACCATGAAGTTTCACAATCATCTCACGCATATTACGAAGAGACAAATCAGCAGCCCTGCTGCCCACCTTAAACTTCATCGTACCATTCATTCCATCGGCAAACTCCAACAAATCATCGTAATTGGTAGTGAAAACAGCATTCCAGCGCACCTTAAGCATAGTATTCAAAAAATCAGTCCTCGAATCCAACGGAACCATTCTATCAAACAAACTCGCCGTATTGTTCATCGGGTCCAACTTCGGAGTGTGCGATTCAATATATGCTTCCACCGACTCTCTCCATCCCGTCCTTTTCACAAACTGACTTGGAATCTGCAACAGACCTTCTCGATCAATAATATGCCCAATAATATCTTTGATAATCTTTTCATTTTCGTCATTTTCGTCATTTAGGGCTTTTTCGTCTTTTTGAGCCTTCGCTTTATTCTGTGTATTTTCGTCAGAAGACTCTTTATCTGTTATTGACAATTTATAATGACAATAAAAATCTTCACACTTTTTTATTTGAATCCCCCTTGCAATCAATTCATCTGCATACAGAAAGACCACCATATCCCTAATAAGTCCATACCAATCACTATACAAATCACAGGCACAACGCGATGAGCCTGCCCCCACTAAAAGCCCCATCTTATCACTATCGATATGCTGTTGCATCACCCGTAAAGCATCAACAACATCTATATCTTTAAACTTTCCCATAAATAAGCATCTATTGTTTACATACCGGAATCACTTTTTTTCATGCGAATATTGTGTTTGGAGTCAGCCGCTCCTGTTTGGTTTCCATGCCAGTCAATCTCTTTAAGATGCCGACCTCTATGATCCAGCAATTCAAAATGGAAATCCTCCTTCTCGAAATCAATACTGAGATAGCAATCGTCTTTATGGAAATTAACAGAGCGAAAAATCAGTCGCTGATGACTCTCATCTTGATTCAGTTTCGTTTTATTCTCATCAACAATCCACCCATTCATCACAGCCAAGTTCTTGCCGTGCAGACGGAGATAAGAAATTTTTTCACCTGTAGTTGCCGATTTTCTATCTGCAGTGTGCCCTATTTCCTGACAATAGGCTTTCATCATCTCCTGATTCCACATAGGATTATCAATTGCATCATAGCATTTACTTACACTGCATGGCACCAAATACTCGATTTTGACACATTCCTCATCATAAAGATTGCGAACCGTACATCCTTCTCCATCCCTTCTTCCACCCGATATTGTGCCTGAAACCGTTGCAGCTCCGTATCTTTCATCAAAGGTAAAGCTAACAACACTCGCTTTCTGGTCATAGGCTCTACCCACACATAAAGATTCACCCTTTTCCGCATCGACTATACGAGATGTAGTATCATCATAGTCAGCCTTTTCCACATAACTATTCATCATTACCAACAACAGATTTCTCTTCTCCACAGGTAATTCAAAATTATCGGATACAAAACAATTAGAGAGAACATATCCACACAATCGTCTCTTTTTAAAATCGTGAGGAACACCTATCTTAGTAATTCCATACGTGCTTGAAAGAGACTTCATCAACCGACACCATCTTTCCACCTTTGTCCACTGAGAAACAAGATCTCCGTTCCCCACCATAGACCAATCATTCAAATACAAGTACGCCATGGTCATTCCTCCCTCGCTAATATCCTTAAAGACTCCTCCCATTCATCAAAGAAACCGGCAGGCCAATCTTCCATCGAACCATCATCATGAATTTGCATGTGCCGAGTAAGGTGAAGCAACGGATTCTCCCGATCGGCATACACGAAATGAACCTCAACATTATTCTCATCAATCAACTGGTTCTTTACGGCAATTCTAATGCCATTAAGCAGATGATCACTGTGAGTTTCAATGATAATCTGAACGCCATTCTCAGCAGCAACGGACAGCAGTTCGCCCATTCTGCTTTGAGCCTTGGGATGAATATGAGCTTCAGGATTCTCAACAACGAGAAGAGAATCCTTAGGGGCAGTCATCAAAGCCACTACAATTGGAAAGACAGAACTATTACCAAAAGGCATATTATAAGGAGATACTTCAGTATCGATACCATTCACCTTGATAGAATAGGTCATTTTAACCTCCTCCTTACCCTGTTCTGTCACATTTACCGTTTGGCTAAAATCCATGATATAGCTCATCCATGCCGAGACATTGGACACCACCTTTCCATCACCAGCCCTATCAAACTCAGAAATTTGAATCTTCTCATCGTCACTCAAAGCACGATACAGACGAGAAGCTGCCAACATTCCATATTTATCGCCAATTCTAGAATCCGTTGGTCCTGCAGACCCATTGCTGCGAAGCACTTCTACAGGTCTAACCCTATCCGGTGCCAGATAAACCAAATCCTTTGAAAAAAGAGCACATTCTTTCTCGAATTCAGCTAAGTTAGCCGAAACCTCAGTATCACAAGCCTCCTCTTTCCTCACAGCATCCTTAATCGTTACTTCCAGCGCATCTTCAATCCTATCATCTTCGACAGAGATAAATATATCCGCATCCTCACTTTCCAAATATCGGATAGCATCAGCACTTATTAAATCTACAAGTTCCCCCTGTAGCTGCACCTTTTCACTCAACAAGCTACGCTTATCAAAGTCGCTCTGCCTAAGCAACATCAAAGCCTGTATAAGCGTTGACTTACCTGCCCCATTGGCTCCCGCCATCAGTGTTAAATTCCCCAATGCAAAACTTTGATCCTTAAAACATTTGAAATTCTTTAAAGTAAGATATGTTAACATACACGATTGGATTTAAATTGGTTTGACATATAATTGACCTGAACAGACAACAGCTTGCAGGAAGAGCCACGCAGCTCGTTGGGCCTTTTATCCCAAATCTTCTTGGCTTTTTTTATAAACTCCTCAAGAGAACGATTACTATCCACGCAGACAACCTCATTCATCATCAACAACATCGCAACCACTTTGAGCGACTGACTTCTCCATGACAAAAGATTCTTTGATGCCTCAAATTGCAGAAACGACAATTTACCAAGCATCATCTGCTCATCCTCCCCGTCTGGATGAAAATCCACCAACTGAGGAATCAGAATAGAATCAATTTTGGCACTACCCAAAACAGAAACCTGAGAAGCATAAAAATCAATATCCCTTCTGATATGCCACAACAATGGAAGCCGTACAATCTGCTTCCGGTTGTTCCTTACGTTTGGATACATTGAAATGATACGGTCCACCATCTTTTCCAAACAATTATAGCCATCAGAAAAAACGAACTTAGCTACTGCCCACAAATCACTGCTCCCTTCAGTAACACTACCCATCTCATAGATACGATACCGGTCACTCTTCGTCACTCCCGGATTCAGCACAGTCACGAAAAACTCCGTATTGAGCAGTTTTCTTTTCAACATCAAAGGAAGATCCTCAAATCGTTTATACTTTTTAAATTCCCCCAAAGCCTCTTCGCTCAAAGTCAGAGCACCCGTAATATAATCATAAATACATTTCAGTTGCCGCTCTCCCGTAATGACATACCAGCTATTTCCACTTCCGTCAAACATCAGTTCCGGAACTTGAGCCCCAGAAAGCAACTGAAAAATGAATAAACTTTTCAGTCCAATGTCCCATTTGGAATTAGCCCCATACGTATGACCAACCAGTCTCAATGAGCCCTTCTCTATCATATCAAGGATTTGCTCACAGATAAGCACTTGTTTCCGGAAAGTATATTTTTCATTTATAATCATAATCACACAAAACTATTCTAAAACAGCATGCTGCTACTTTCATGCAAAGATAAGAAAGCAAATCTATTTATCCGAAATACACCCAATAAAAAAATCCTACCTGCTCATGTGGCAGATAGGATTTTTTATTTTACTTATCCAGTTCCTGATACTTACTGTGCTGGCTCTTATACTCCGGCACAATCTCCTTCATGATTTTCACAATCGCCATGTCATCAAATGTCTCCGAAGCCGCCAACAGACGTTCCTCGTTCACCTTCGCCGTGTCGTAATCATACTCACGCACCTGCGCCACCATGATCTTCGGGTGATGCGTCGGCTTCGTGTTCTCCTTCGTAGACAACAGCTCCTCATACAGCTTCTCGCCCGGACGCAGACCGCTGAACTTGATCTCCACGTTCTGAGCCCCCGACAGCTTGATCATCCGCTTCGCCAGATCCACAATCTTCACCGGACGGCCCATGTCGAACACAAAGATCTCACCGCCCTTGCCCATCGTACCGGCCTCCAGCACCAGACGGCAAGCCTCCGGAATCAGCATGAAGTAACGGATGATATCCGGGTGTGTCACCGTGATCGGTTCGCCCTTCTTGATCTGCTCCTTGAAGATAGGAATCACCGAACCGTTGCTGCCCAGCACATTACCGAAACGCGTCGTGACAAACTGCGTGCAGCCCTTCACCTTGCCTTCCACAATCGCCTGATTCAAGCTCTGGCAGTAAATCTCACAGATACGCTTCGAGCAGCCCATCACATTCGTGGGGTTCACCGCCTTGTCCGTAGAAATCATCACAAACTTCTTCGCGCCATACTTCACCGCCAGGTCCGCAATCACCCGCGTACCGTAGATATTGTTCTGCACCGCAATCGCCGGATTATCCTCCATCATCGGCACATGCTTGTACGCTGCCGCATGGAACACATAGTCCGGACAGTGCTCCGCAAAGATACGCTCCATGTGCGGCTGGTTCGCAATACTCGTCACAATCGTCCAATTCTTGATTTGCGGGAACTCCTTCGACATCATCAGCCGGATGTCATGCATCGGCGTCTCCGCCTGGTCAATCAGCACCATCTCCGCCGGTTCGAAACGCGCCACCTGACGCACCATCTCACTACCGATACTGCCCGCAGCACCCGTAATCAAGATCTTCTTGCCTTCCAGCAACACCCCGATGGCATTCATATCCACCTCAATCTTGTCACGCGGCAGCAAGTCCTCAATCTCCACCTCGTGCAGATGGCTCGGCGTCAAGTCCGACTTCCCGTCCCACGATTGCGCCGCCGGCATCATCATGATGTGGATACCTGCCGCGATGAACTCATCCACCATCGCCGTGTTCTCCCGGAACAACTCACTCTTCAGCGGCGACACCAACAGCGTATCCACGCCCAGCATCTTCATCTCCGCCGCAATGCCCGGACCGTTGAGATATACCTTCTTCCCCATCAGCACGGCATTCTTCATCTCCTGCCCGTCACTGATGAACGCTTTTAAACGATACTTCTTCGCTTTGGTAGCAAACAGACTATTCGCCAACGAGATACCACCCGCCTTTGTACCGTAGATAGCCACCGGAGAAGCCTCATCCATGTGGAAACTGTCGAACAGACGCTTCACGAATACCCGTTCCACCCACATCAGGAAGGTAGAGATGGCGAAGAGGGCCAGCACACCGCGCGGACTTGCCAGCAGCACCTGCGGCACATCCGCCAGCAGCAGCGATGCAATCAGCGTCAAAGCCGAACCGATGAACGTAGCACCCGCCACCCGCTGCAAATCCACGAACGACGAATAGCGCACGATACCCGAATACGTACGGAAAGCACGGAACCCGAAGCCAAATAAAACAACTGTAATCAGCAGCCCCCACAAAATCGGACGGTACTGCTGAATCATAAACGTAGCTCCCTCATCTATAAAGTGAGCCGCCAGCAGCGAAAAGGCTACAATCAACGAATCCACAAAATACACTCCCCAATGCGGCAACGCCTTTCTGGAGAAGTACCAATCTGTTACTTTTTTCAACATAACTCCCAAAATTTATTTTTAATTATTTTTTATTCTGATATTCTTGTAAACTACACAAATTTATTAACCCACTAAACTCCTTTCACTCCATACAATCGATAATAGAAATGTGCAGCTTGTCTATAATCATAAATACGTACCATTTCTCCTATAACCTCACCTTGAAAATGTGACTCAGACTCATAATCATACCCTCGAAAGGTATTTTTATTCATTAGGATATTTACATACTTACCTGAAGCGCAATCAAATATATTGGGGAAAGAGGCAACCATATATGTACGCCTTTGATAATCATATATATTCCTCCTATCCTCCTTTAATGTACGAAGCACATGGTATCTTCTATATACGTGATTCACACAATCATAAATGTAATTTGTATCAATTAATTTTAATTGTAAGGCACAAATAAATGCCACACAAGAACGTTTTTCATGATTCATTTCCTATAGAATTTATAGATCTGACTACACTTTTGTAAATTAGAGAGAATGTTCAACCGCTCCATAGTAGAAAAACCACATTCCTCCAAATGTAGATACACCCGGGCATATTCATTATAAATATTAGTCATGAATATACCCGGATCATCTGTGCCCAACACTACTGCTGGCAACAGAGTATCCTTCGAGTTTGTCTGAAGCCAACGCTTCAAATGATATTCACCTAATTGATTATAGTAACTAATTCTAAGGTTACTTGTTGGCAGAGCCTCTATAGCAATCCTTTCTTTAGTCATTTTACTCAGTATGATATGCTGAAGAGCTAACAAATCATCGATTGTAAACAAGTCACACGTCTTAATTTGTACCAATTTATCATAAGCCTCCCTACTTTTATTAGAAAACATAGTAGAAGCATGATAACAAATCATCAAATCAGCTATATCCTGTTGAGCGAACTCTTGTTTAATTTCGTTTCTATCCGAATCATATTCGTTAATGTTCCCCATCAGTCCACAAACGTCTACATCTAGGTATTGTAATGGATCGTATTTTCTTAATTTCCATGCCTTGCACAACAAAAATGGTGGATAATTTTTACCGTATATTTTATAAGAAAGTTCACCAATCCCGCTTTCTAAACGTGAATCTAAGCTGTGCGATAATAACAGGTTATGCTCGCGCATCAAATTCCACACAAATACCAAATTATCCAACCACTCCCCTTGCTTTACAAAACAATATTCACCTACACGCTCCCTCCACAATTTAGGCGATATACCCAAAGCAGTACAATGCCCTAATCTGTCTCCAGGCTGTAGATCCAAAAATGTAATTGCTTCCCATATTATGCGCAAGCCACTTACTAAATGCCTAAAATCCTCCCCCGCATGAAAAGTACAATGATGTATTCCATTTCTCCTGAGATAACGAAATATCGGGGCAAATACTTCCGGACCTGCATCCATTTCATTAGCAGCTGCATCAATACCAACGATATATTTCCCCAACTTATGATTTTGTTTGAATTTATTCAAAGCAAAGGCTCTCTTTTGCAAATCCTTCCTCAACAAGCGATGCCTTATGAAAAATTTCTTATCTGACTGCTTTTCCGGTTTCTTAATAAAATGAGCCACAAGAGACAAATTAGTATCCTTAAGTTTCTCACATTCTTGCTGAGCCTTCCAAAAACCATTTAAGATATTAGTCACTATATGTATATTGTCAAGCATTGATCCCTTAGGAGAAAAACGTCCCTCTATCATTGATACATACCCAATAGGACCACATGACGAAAGTTGTAGGAACCGCCTTTCATACCATTTCTCCACTCCATTTCTGAAAGGATTTTCTGTCATGATTTGAAACTGCGGAAAACTGCTTTGCGTACTTTGCATCACAACAAAGCGGTGAATCAATCCCTTAATCAACAAATAATGATGAAACCACTTAGCAAGAAAATCATCTTGTTCATTGCGAATTTGCGATAGCACCAACAAATAGAGAATCAGTTCATCAATCAATTCTCCCCATGGCGCAGCGTTTTTCGTTTCACCCCATAGGTTGCACAATGCTATATCAGGACAATTGCCTGGAATTCCAGGAAGAATACGCATTGCTATTCGCTGGAGCATTTTGTCTCTTAAATCATTGGCATCACGCAAGCGATTAAGCAATGTTTCAGGTGTAAAATCTTCAATAATCTGTTCTGACAATTTTCTTACGGCCGAATTATCAAAGACCTTTTGGTATTCAGTGACTGTTTCGTGCACATGCTTCAACATGTAGTCCCATATTACATCCGTTTCGGTAGTGCCATTCAAGTGTATATGCAAATCGTGTAAACCACATTCCTCTTTCACTATATAATCCAAATCTGGAATATAGGGCCGTAACTGAGCAGTGTAGCGAAAGGGCAATAACCGACGATTGACAAAATCAAAAAACTCTTTTGGATTCCGTAACATGCCAATATAGAAATCATCCAAAAAAGACGCAGCAATTACCATTAAAGGAGGAATTTGTGCTATCAGATTCATCCACTGATCAAACCTTTCTGCCTTCACATACATTTGATTGCCTATCTTGGTAAAATAATAGCCACCCAAGTCATAAGGCAATTTCCAAATTAATTCACCAAATGAATTGTAATTAGAAAGATACATAGAATACAATCCTTCATAGTACATATCAGGCTTTTGCGGATTCAACAATCTTTCCTTGGCTATTAATCTTCGACAGATAGAATCCAATTTGACACAACCTGGGGAACTACCCAATCTCTCATATTCCAAAAGACTTTCGTTGTCACTCAATAGCTGTGATAAAACAGGTATCATAATTTGCTTAATTTGATTTTACTCAAATTTTCATAAACGTTGTTAGCAAGTATAAGTACACGCCGTGAATTGATATATTCAGAAAACGTACCATAATCCATTTTCACATCTTGAAAAAGTCTGTCTTTCACATGATGTACTATGGTTAATCTTTTTTCCAGCAATTCTATTTGATTACGTATCTCATGGACCTGCTTATCCAGTTCACCGTATTGCTGCTCAATCACAGTTTGCGGAGTTCTATACGTATATCCATCTGGATTGACTAGTTTTTTTAATGTATTCAGACTATGCAATAATGAATCCCGATATTTTTTGAGTTCTTTAGAGCCATCCCTTGAAGAATCCACATCAATATACTGCATAGAAAAATTATAATGGTCTTTTTTTTCTTTCCATTCATAATAAGCATCCAACCATGCTTGCATATTCTCCATATTCTTCAATTCAACCTCCAATTCAGTTTTCTTGTTTTCAAAAGATACTGACAATTCTTCAGCTCTATGTAGAGCTCAACAAATAATCTACTTGTGAGATTAAACCAGCTTCAAAAGCACCTTGCAATTGAACTATAATAGGATTAATAAAAATGGTTAAAATAGGACATTTCATTAGCCATTCATGCAACAATGATTCTTTATATCGAGAAGCTCGTTTTTCTTTATCATTCTTCTGCTTCTCTTTCTTATACGCTACGATATTCTGAATATAAATCGACTCAATATCACCCACATTATTGAAATTGACTGTACTCAAGTTGTCATCTATGGCATCCTCTACTAAAGCTGCATTCAATAGAGCTAAAATATATAAACTCAATTTATCACCAACACTATTGCTAATAGCTAGTTCATTAAAATTGAGCCCCTTATCTAAATCAATATGAATCAACGTATAATAAAAGCGGGTGAACACTCTATCTAATAGATGGCAAGAAACATTTACCTTCATTTTTGACCACGCAATCAAATTCTTTACAAGATGTTCTATATTTGCCTTCTCCTCTATGTCTTCAAAACTCTCTATCAATCTCTTCAAAGGTTCGTTTACTGGTAGAGCCTGATTAGGAATAAAAGGTTCTTGGTAATTTCTATATTGAGCCAATTTAACAAAATCAGAGCGAAATCCATCCTTAGCGTCTGAATATAGTACAAATAATGCCTCTCTAATCACAGCAAACAACTGATAAATTGAAGCAAAGACGTGCTCCCTTTGATTGTTGTCAACAGTTCCCAACATAGGTAATAGTGACATAATTCTATTGTTGTTCATCAATTGCAAAGGGGGCTGATTACCGACAAATAATGTGCCCGGTATTAATTCATAATTCTGATAGAAAGGACCATTCAGCAGTTGGTTACAATAAGCTTGTGCCATTCCATAACTTTTATTGATTCCTGCATCAGCATCCAATTGTGTAAAGTCCAAAAACTTACGTAGCACATCAGTACGCTCCTTTCCTCCCAATCTTTCAGTAGCCGCCTTGACAAAGCAAATGCGTAACCAATAATCAAACACTAGAAATTTACAATTATCCAGGATGTGATTAAACTGAGACCCGATAACGAGCAACGCCTTGTTAATGATGAAGTCATTCGTTTCTGGCAAGAAGTTGGTTGTACTATGTAATATGTTATTTTCCACAAGAAATTTCAACATCTCTACCGGATAAGTAGGAGTCACCTTCAATAAAGATTTAGCATTACCCGACTTTTGACTTAAGTCATTCCAAAAGACATTCGCTAAACCTTGTGCTATTTCAGAATTATCACTTTCTTTTGCCAAATTATTTCTATATAACGTAAAAATCCTAATTTGAACCCTCAATGTCAATCCTAACAAGAAATCTATTATCTCATTTTTTGTTTTGGCATTTGTTCGAGAAAAACCTAGCTTATCAACGCACCTTTCATACACTTCTCGTATTTCGACAACATCATTATCAGAAAATTTCACTTTGATCTCAAAATTATTATCCAACAAATATTCTCTGATAGTTTTCAGACTTATACGATACTCCGGCTTTAAAAGCTTAACAAGATATTGATTTTCCAATTGATCAACCATCTGAGCGAATTCTTTTTGAGATCTGCCAGCATACTGCATTTCTTTTCTTAAATAAGCCATATCAAATCCCTTCCAAGAAAATTTCCGCACCAATTTCCCGTACAATTCCAAATCACCCGTAATAATCGTTACTATTTGTGGTGAAGTTAAATACTTTCTGATAGACTCTAATACATCATATCCTTTCTTAAAATCCGTATCAATATCATCAAAAGAAATCACCAAACAGGTTTTATCCAACACTTTTAAAACAATCTTTACATAGTCATGAAACAACACTTCCAAGTTATTGGACGCTTCAGCCCGTTCCATACCTCTTGCAGCAATAAATTCGTCATCATCCCACTCCTCATAGACTTTGGACTTTCCTACGCCATCTATAAATGGTAATGCCTTCAGCAACTTGTGATAACAATGTTCAAATTCCTTCTTTATGAACATTTCCGATCTATTACCATTACAATATTCATTTTTTGAAAAATATAGTTCTACTTCTTCTTGAATGGCTGCTATGATATTAATAAACGGATGCTGCTTCATTTCCACAAGAGACGGATCAATTGGTTTCAAACAAAGTACAGACTTTTCCTTATCATGTTTTATTGCATGAAGTACAGAAAGTAAAAAAGTAGTCTTACCTGCACCTCTACTAGCTGTAATAGAAATCGCATTATGACATCTTAGCAATTCATCTGAAGATATCTTTCTGTCTCTTTGAGCCTGAGCCTTATCGTACAGTTTGTTCCATATAGACAAGAATTGCTCCATCATTGGCTGATGTAGTAAATTCTTCTTCTCCAAAATGGCAGCATCCGAAAAATCATCTTTAGATAAATCCAATACTACACTCATATTTTTTGAATTTTTCATAGTATGATAATGTATTAAAAATCAAACGTTATTATATTATCGTGGTAATGATTGTAAAAATAATTTCAATCCTTCAGTGGGAGTATCACTTTCTGAAATAATCGGCATTATCCCCCTACTCTTCAATACAGTTTCTTCTATCTCATTAGGCTTTATCAAAAAGATAAATGACTTTGGACGATACTCTTTATAATTTTCCCAAATCTTATTCAGTTTATAAATTAAAAATCTCATATTGATGTCCTCCAAACTATAACCTATGAACAAGATTGTTTTCCCAAGCATATCTGATCTGAGTTTGATATCCAACGGACTAGAAAAATCCAAACGTTCAAAATAACTGCTCTCAGTTAAAACAATAGAACTATCATCAGAAAAGTCACCATGAAATTTAACAATTTGAGTAGTACCATCTTGAATATCTGCGAAATCCTTCACATTTACTATTTTGGTGAAAGACTTGTTATAATATTCAAATGCCTTTTCCAGCCAATAATCATAGTTAGTTGTATAGATAATAGGGAAGTCCAAATCTACAATTAGCTTATGAATTTCAGATTTTTCAATGTGTATGTTGGGGTTATGCCACTTTTGATCCATATAGCTTCTTAATTCACCAATACTTTTCTGCTTTATTTGATAGAATTCTACCAAAGACTGAAAATTTGAGAAACTCTTAAAAAGATCAGCATCATATCCCATTTTTTTAGCAACTTCATCAATTAATTCTGAAAAAGTTGGCAATCCTATGTTCTTAGATAGTCCTGCTCCAACAAAAAGAATCACTTTTTTATCTCGGACAGCGTCTTTTAATTCTGCTATATATTGTGTCATAGTCATTTAGGATTATTCAAATATTCCACAAATTGTTGCAATGCTTTTGTTCTCATACTCATCGTATTCTTTTTTTCTTTTGTCATCTCAGAAAATGTTTGTTGCGTATTCTCAGGCACGAAAACACAATCCCATTGAAATTTTCGATCTCCCCTTGGCACGTTAACGATACTTCCACTAATTTCACTCTCAAAAAACTTAAACTTCTTGCCGTCAACATAACAAACTATCGTCTTAGCTGTCGCCTTTGAAGTATTATCTGAAGCTCCAAATAATTCAGCGAACTTGTCAGCTTGCAAAGTGTCCCAAAAGATTTGAGTAAGTCCTCCTGGTAAACCATTAATTTTGTCAATATACAACCCTGTATGCTCAACTATGAGTGGTCTGCCTATTTTCTTAAAAGCCTTCAATGCTTTATCCTTAACCAAAAGCCTAACATCATCAGTTTGCAATTCTACTATCTTCGTTCTATTGGGAATGACCTCAATACCGCAACTCTGAAGAATTGTTCTTACTTCTTCAATTTTTTCAAGATTATTTGAAAGAAATCTTATTTGCTTATCCATTATTATAACTATTAAAGGCGTGTTTCATTTAAAAAGAATACACTTATTCCACTATAATTGTAGAACCAATTATTAAATGTTCAAATATATATATTTCGATTCATTTCTGATTTGCATCATCTTTTCAATAGATAAATATCTGAATATCGATTCATTAATTACATAGAGTCATTTTTTTAATGATAAGTTTCCGGATAGACTAGATAAGTTCAATTCCATCTTTTTTTTACATGAAGCATAGAATCAAAAGCAACAGTAAGATACGTTGCCCAGCCTTGGAGTCTAACCACTTTCTCATAGCACTATAAAAATTCTTCCGTCTTTACCGGATCATACTTTCCAGCTTTCGCTTCTACAATCACTGACATTGCATCCGTAGCCTCCAAAGAATGATAAACTCCCATCGGAATAACCAAACCTGGAAAATCACTACCAGCCGTCAATGCAAAACAATCCGTTTCCTGACCTTTGTCATCATAGAAACGCTCAATACAAGAGCCATATATGCAAATCACGACCTCATTCGTATTGCTGTGACGATGAATAGCCGATTTGGTACCAGGCAACAACACATTCAGCATGCGCTGACCATTCTCATCCGCGCTATCGCGCAAGTCATAGTGCATACGCAAGCGAGGTGAAGCCGCAGCTTGCTCGGCTATTTCTTCAAAAAGTTTTTTGTCCAGTTTCATCTTATCGAATTATTTGTTTTCCAAATGGAACTTGCAGCAGCCAGTGGTATCGCACCACATCGTTTGCACGACTACTTGTATGGCTGCATAGAAACGATTATTCAGTGACAATCACCTTAAAGGTTTCAAAAATCAATTTAATATCATACCAGAATGAAGCATTCTTCACATACTCCAAGTAAAGTTTAATCTTCTCCTGCATAATCACATTGATATAATAATCTTCCGGATCTTCCGCTTTTTCCATCAACTCATTTTCATTTCTGAACTTAATAGAAGCAGGGTCCGTGATACCCGGACGAACATCCAGCACATGCATCTGTTCGGGAGTCCAATAGTTCACGTAATGACGCACTTCCGGACGGGGACCAACCAAACTCATATCACCCACAAATACATTAATTAATTGAGGGAACTCATCTAATTTGTATTTACGGATATAATATCCAGATTTAGTGACACGAGGGTCACGACCACCAATCGTAACCAAACTTCCTTTATCAGCTCCTACCCTCATGGAACGGAACTTGAAAATGCGGAAATCCTTGTTGTGACGACCTACACGCACTTGACGATAAAACACCGGACCTTTGCTGTCCAACTTAATCCAAATGGCAAGTACCAAGAAGACGGGACTCAACATAATGAGTCCACATCCACTTGCTACAATATCAAATAATCTCTTCATTACTTAGAAAGGATATCAATAAAGTTTTCAATTACATATTCCAGATCTTCCATTGTCATCTTTGTGTTCAGAGGAAGTGTAATCTCATTCTCAAACATACGATAAGCATTGGGGAAATCCTTGATGTCATAACCCAACTTCTTATAAGCAGTCATCATTGGAAGCGGCTTATAATGCACATTGGTAGCAATGCCTCTTTCCGCCATCTGCTCAATCACATGATTTGTTTCTTCACGAGTCTTACCCAACAAGCGAACGATATACAAATGACCAGATGAACGATGAGTTTCATCATAATGATTCAGCACAGCTACATTTAAATCCTTCAATGCTTCATCATAGCGCTCAATCATTTTCTTACGCTGATCCAACATAGCCGGATAACGTTTCATCTGAACCAAACCAATGGCAGCTACTACATCCGTCATGTTACATTTAAACCAAGGACCTACGATATCATATTCCCAAGCACCCAGTTTGGTTTTGGCAAGTGCATCCTTATTTTGACCATGCAAACTCAACAGTTGAGTGACACGGTACAACTTCTGGTTCCAAGTTTCCCCTTCAATTTCAGGAACACCACTCAACGTCACTTCCGGATTATTATCCAAATCCTTTACAGCTAACTCATTACCAAAAGGTAAATTCCAAGTCAGCGCACCACCTTCAGCAGTAGTAAGATTCTTCACTGCATGGAAAGAGAAAGAACTGAAATCAGCAATGGCACCCACCATTACACCTTTCCGTTCTGCACCGAACGCATGAGCTGCATCACAACAGATAGCCACACGGCCAATCATTTTTTGCAAGTCTGTCTTCGGTTGAAACAAGCCCTTCTTGTTCTCAACAATTTGAAACAAGCGTTCATAGTCACAAGGAATTCCAGCCAAGTCTACTGGAATAATAGCCTTTGTACGTTCTGTGATTGCCGCTTCCACTGCATTGTAATCCATTTCGAGACAATTGTCTTGCACATCTACAAACACAATTTTAGCACCCACATGGTTGACGATAGAGGCACTCGCTGTATAAGTATAAGCCGGAACAATCACCTCATCTCCTTCATCAATACCCAACAGGCGAAGAGCCATCTCCGCGCATGCTGTCTGTGAATTCAAAGCGACTGCTTTTTCCACACCTACATAAGCAGCGATTTGTCTTTCAAATTCCTTCGTACGAGGACCTGTTGTAATCCATCCGCTAAGGATGGCATCACGAACTTCATTTGCTTCAGCTTCCGTCATATCAGGCGGGCTAAAAGGCACATTGCGTAATTGCATGTTCATAATTGAAACAATTTTAGAAAAGCAAGCTTAAATACTGATACACAGTTATTTAAAATAATAACGTATAACTTTATATCCTTAAAAAAGGATGTAAAGATTGGCGGAGTGTATTTTTCAATACATTCCGTACAGAAATTTTAAGCCCAAATGTTGATTAAATAATTAAGAGAAAATCTTAAGAAATAATATATCTTATAATATCACTTTACTGTGTATTTTCTTTTCATAAGTCCACGGATTGTACCCCAGCCATAAGACATGTGAACCATAAAAAATAAAATAAAAAGAGGAAATAAAAACTTCCAGCCATATTTAGCAGCCGCCATTACCGATGCAAGCAAATCACAGATAAAATACAAGCTCAAACCAGCTAAATATAACCAGGTAATAGGATGCCAAAACAAGGAAAGAAAAGCACCACCTATTACACCTAGCACAAAAATAACAGGAACTAAATGACGTAATCCTATTGCATTTTTATCAATATAATATAAAATACCGATAGACTCACCGTTTGCATACATCTGCTTAGCTGAAGCCTTAAATGTAGCCCTAGCATAATACGTAGAAACAATATTGGGATCAAAGAATATTTCATAACCATTCTTCTTTATACGAGAATTGATTTCATTATCCTCTCCTCTGGGTAAATCTTCACGCATTCCACCAATTTGTTCTAAGACTATTCGACGAAAAGCTCCAAAAGGAACAGTATCTACAGGACCAGCCTCGGCACCTACACGAAACGATGCACCCCCTATACCAAATTTAGAATAATTCAGTATAGCATTTGTCTCAGCCATAATTGAATTATTCTGAGCTACAATTTTACACATACCACCGACGTTTCCTCTATTTTCATCTTCCTCCAGTCTTTTTATACACAATTCAATATAATTTTTGTTATATAAAACATGTGCATCCAATCTTACAATAAAAGGTGCTGAAGAATTAGCAACGCCGATATTAAAAGCAATAGATTGAATTTTACGAGAGTTATTTAACAACCGAATGTTATCGTATTTTTTATGATAACGCTCAACTATTTCACAAGTTTTATCTTTGCTACCTCCATCTACAACCATAATATCCATATCTTGTAATGGATATGATTGTGCAATAACAGAATCTAAACATTGTGAAATGAACCGCTCCTCATTTAATGCAGGAATTACAACTGCTACTTTGAACATAATAAAAACACTAAATAGAATGAAGTAATTTTTTGATTGGGAAATAAACACATTTAGGACAAGACTTTATTATATCCTTCATAACCCTCTTCACATTACTAGAAAAAGGGAAAAATGTCCGATATTTTTTCACGACATCTTGCAAGTTGTGCTCCGCATTCAGATTTGCCAATAGATATTTTCTACGTTCAGCGTTAAACGTATGAGGCTTTCCATACGACTGCCCTACCAACATATTTTCAAAAGTAGCATCTTCTACATATACCTTTGATTCAATTGCTTTGAAAAACTCCCATCCTTTCGTTGTTCCTATTGCTATAGCAGAAACTCCTTTTGTGTTAAGATCATACTTTTCACCCCAATAATCACCTAAACGAATATCAGCATAAGACATACTGCTACGAGAATTACAATCATAACAAGCCATATTCATCACATCCATTCCAAAGAATAGTTCATAAAACGGATCTCCTGATTTCTTGCTTGAGTATTGTTTTGATTCTGCTAAGAAATCAAAGCAAAACTCATGCCAAGCATGAGTTTTGCTCCTAAAAGCAATTTTTTTATAAGACTGGCAACCTGTGATTTGATTCGTATACTGCAAATAAGACTTCCAAAGATTAAAAGACGGGCAGCCATGACAGAAAATATCAACTAATAAATAATTGTCTGGCTTACGTTTATATTTATTCGTTTGAGAAAACGCATAAATATGACATGGAGTGCCGAAAATCGCATATTTTTGATCTGTACGATCTTTCAGAATTTCATTAAAACCTTCAACAGTATAACTTTGAAAATATTTAGAACCATAAAATTGATCCAATTCTTCAAAAGAAGAAGCTACAATTGATTTTGCTATATTTTTCGTCACATCATATGCACAACCAAAAACTTTATAACCTCTTGCTATACATTCTTCCATAAGTACCCGAGAGATACCTCCACTACTAGATGAACGAAGTTGCTTCTCATCCTTATTTACTGCAGCATAACAAGCTTTGACCTCATTCGATTGAATAAGATTATCATCATACCTATAACATGATTTTTTACACAACCCACATTCTACACACTTTTCTTCATCGACAATTGGCTTGTAAAAGCCATCTTTATCCAGTTGAATATTGATTGCTTTTGTTCCACATACAGAGGCACAAATACCACATCCGGTACAATCTCTCATTGCAGAATTATCACACACATTACTTTTCATGTTTTCTTATTTCAGTTATTGCATTATTAACAAAGTTATAAGCCTTCTCTCTTTCAAGATTTAATACTTTTTCTGACTCTTCAAAATCAATACAATACAAATCCTTAATAGGGTCTTTAGGTTGATACCTATCAAGCATATTTACTTTTCGAAGAATAGAAAGAACTCGTTCAGATTGTTTATGAGCAGAACCATATTCACGCTCAAACGTAAAAAATGGTGTATGCATATTAACAGCGAAAGCTGTACCATGAAATGAATCTGTACATACAACACTAGCATTAGCTATCAAGTCAACAAATTCTTTAGGACCTGCAGCTACTGTTTTATCACAATAAGTCATATCATTAAACTCATAAGGTATAGCAACTATTTCACATTTTAAATTCTGCCTCAGTTCATTCAAACATTTTCTTGCATATTCAGAAGGAGTATCCAAAAAATAAGCCAAAATGTAATTTCTATTCTTTTTTTCTACTCCTAGAATTTGAATCCATTCTTGTGAATTAATGATTAATGTAGGATCAAGTAAATGTTCTGCATTATTCCCTGTCAGTTCTTTAATTAACTTTACTCCACTGTCTTCTCTGATGGAGAGATAAGGATATGCACTAATCCAGGCAGCCATTTTTTTCTTATTGTAATCTGCAATAAAATCACGTCCGAAACTAGGAGAAAGTGCAATTCGCTTATAAGCTGGTGCAAAACGAAGATAATATAAAGGATTAACATACAATGTGGAAGAACTCCAAATTTGATCACTACCTGAAAAGCAGGCAACAGCATCATTCGCCATTTTCTTTAAGCGAGACCAAGATACTGGTATTGGTTGTAGGTACTCCTCTTCAAATTTAAAAAAACTATCTTCTGTATTACACACAAACTCTTTAGAATATGAAGATTGGTAAGCTTGAAGAGCTTTTCTATTATTTAGTACAATCGATCTATATAAAATAGTAATGAGTTTGCCAAACCTAATATCACGTCCTTTCACTAAAGATTTAAGTCTAACCAAATCGCATTGCAAACCGACATGATTAATAATCATTTTACCAGCCAATGCCTGTAAACTGGATCCATAGTTAAATCCAGTATAAACAGTAGTCAAAATACACTTTTCAGCCATTACATTTTAGTTTTATGTATATTTGTTATTTTAGCTATCTCATCATGAAATAAAAGAGCTAATTTATCCCAATCATAATTAGAAGCTAAATCTCTTGCATTTTTACTATATTGAGATAAATTAGAACAATCATTGATCATTTGTAAAAGAGTACGTTTTAAATCGTCCTTATCTATTTCACAAGTCCAACCTGCACCACTTTCTTTAACCTCATCCAGCATATTGGCACCCCTAGTAATAAAAACAGGGACTCCATAGGCCAAAGCTTCTATTAAGCCCATAGGATGTCCTTCAAATCTTGATGTTAAAAAGAATACATCAGAAGACAACAAAACATTTTCTTTATCCTTACCACTTACACCAACTTCATGATTATATACTAAATCTGAAATGTCTAAATCTGAAATCATCTGAGAAACTTTTTTAACATCATAACGAGGAGGGCCATAAATATCTAAATGAAAGCCTGCATTCCTTAATTCAGATTTCAAATCTTTAATTGATTCAAACAATAAATCAATGCCCTTATGTAATATATCTTGTCTACCTATAAATACTCCCCGAATCTTATCGTTAAATTTGTCTTTTTTTAAGTCAGGCATTGTAATACCATTTGGAAGAATAAATGAAGATAATGCAAAGACCCTATCCGATTCTAACTTTTCAGTCTTTGTTAAATACTGAACTGCAGCTGCACGATAAATATAAGAATTAAAAAACAATAGATGAGCAATTTTCTTTTTTAGAAACTTCCATACACTTCCATTATGAAATGAAGATTTTGTAAAAGAGCCTCTAGGTATAATCACATAGGGAATATCATTCTTATAGAGTTCTTTTGCAAAACGCACGTGTTCGAAATAATAAAATCCCTCAAATACTACACAATCTGGATGATTAAAAGGACTAGGAAGAATAGACAATGAAATTCTATCACCGAAATCTTTAATATTATGATACGCTTTTACCTCTCCCCAATGTTTTTGAAATGCTCCAACTGTAAGATCTACCCATAAAACATTGTCGTATTTTTGTTGCGCCTTTACACTTGCTGGTACACTCCAATTAAGCCCACCATCAACAGAATTAGAATTATTAGAAATATATAACAAATTCATAATTTAAAGATTTAAAATTAACATATCGCCAAGTTTTCTATTAGTTTCTTCCACTGTAAATTGACCAAAACCTGATGCTGGATAAAAGGTAATCTCACCGAATAAAATTTTACCATTTACGTTGTACAAATCAACCCGAACAAATGGTAAATCTTCAGATAACTTTTCAGCAACTAAAATCATTTCTGATAAATTACCCGGAAGAATCAATTCAGCTGTAAAATCCGGAGGGCACATTTCTTCCCCAAACGGTAATATAGTACCTTCTCGAGAATAGTAATTTGCTCTGTGCGTAGTGAACCGTCCAAAATCAATTTTAAAAAATTCAACTTTTCCATTAAAGCAAAAGAATTTATAATCTCTTAAGTCCTTGCCTTCTGATATATATTTTTCAGCAATTATTCTTTTAGGAACATTTTTATAAGGCCATTCACGAAAAGACCAATACAAATCTGATTTTAGGGATTTTTTCAATCCGCGAATACAATCCTGACGATTAAAAGATAATTTGTCCTTGCAAATGAAAACTCCACATGCACCACCTCCATGAGTTGTTTTTAAAACAAACTGATTAGGAAGTGATTCCCAGTCTATATCATTAGGATTGTCCCAAACTGCAATTGTTGGAATTATATAAGATTCTCCAATTTTGTTAGCTACGTAATCCTTAACAGCGAATTTATCGACTAATTTAGTATATAATGGGTTCCTATTATAAATTTTTAGCCATTGTAATTTCTCTGTAAAAGTTCGAGGATTTGTCCAATTAACAAATGAACCAATATAGACTCTGTGAAGAAGGGTTAATTGAACTTTATCTGGTATGACTCGCGCAATTTTGCGTAATAGATATGCCAATAATAAACTTGGCTTATTAATCACTTTTTTAATTCTGTCCATTGTATATTATGTATTATTTTATATATGATAAAACCATTTGTAAAGATTTTCGTTCAAAAACAGCAATAACTAATATCAAAATACAAGCTACAAGCAAAAATATTTCTAACGCGAATGTTGTCCACTGAAAGAAATTACTAAGATTTTTATCCTTGGATACAAAGAAATAAACAAATAAAACGATTGAGATAACACCAACTAATCTGAATACAGATACCTTAATTGAATTATGCAATATATGCTTATGACAATAATACAACATATCTAAACACCTCCAAAACAAAGCTATGCCAGTACCAATCAAAACGCCATAGATACCTGAAGTATATGTGAAAATTATACTAAATCCTATGCATAAAATAGACTCAATAATGGCTCTATTTCTAGTTTCTTTAAAATGCCCAGCGACATTAATCAAAGTCGAATATGGCTGACGAAATATATTAAAGAGCTGAGATATAGTAAAAAGCAATGCAAAAAGAGGTAATTTATAATCAATATCAGCTGCATTAGTATAGATAGAAACAAACGGAAGAATAGTTACAGATGTAACAGCAAATATTATTGAGGTTATTATAAAATAAACAAATTCAATAACGTTAAATTCTCTTCGAACTTTATCTATGCTAGAAATTGCAAATGTTCTGCCTATAAAGGGAGTTATAGCTGTATTCAAATTTCCACAAATTGCAGCTAAACCAGAAAAAATGATATTATAGACAGAATAAATACTAGCAGCCTCTAATCCAACCATCATAGAAAGTATAATGGATTGGCTACCGAAAATAAACAAACCAGAAAGTTGGTGAACCATAGCCTCATTTCGCTTAGAAACTGCAGATTTTATTGGTCTCACATTATTTATCTTAACATATTGTGGGTAGTTTTTTCTAACATAATAAGATAATAAAAAGGCTCTCATTACATACACAACAGAAATTGCGAGTTGAACAAAAACAATATTTGCCCCAAACTTTAACATTATTACAGCTAAAATGAGACTGAAAAGCAAACTGAAAGCTTGAACTGTCGTACAAACATAGACTTTTTGACTAGCATACAACAATGAACGACATCTACCTACAACAAAAAATTCAGAAGCCCCTGAAATACTCATTACAAGTAACAATAAACACTTTGTAGTAAAAGAAATATCTCCTTCAACTAGCAAAGGATAAATAAAACTAACTAATAATACAATAATTAAATATATATATCCTGATTTATTGAACATGTCATTTGTAGCCCTTAGCATACCTCGAACTGTATTTTCATCTTTTTGAGCTACAGGAGCATAAAGGGATTGAACCACGGCTACTGTAATTCCTGCACCAACTAAACTGATATAAGAAATTATACTACGAACAGTAGTAACCAAACCATTAATCTGAGATCCAAATGCCTCAATTATTAATACTGGAATGATGAAATTACTCACTATATTGACGAATTGAGGCAACATACTAGCCCCAATATTTTTATACACTCTATTAATTGTAGACATACCCTCAAATTATAGATATTTTGACACTAATAAAATAGATATTACCCAACTCCAAAAATATTGAATAGTAATAACCTCATTATACATTCCTAAACCAAGCGAAAATAAAACAGCAGCCAACATAAAAGCAATATACTTCCAATATGAATTATAGTTAAGGGCCAAAGCATTAAACTTTATTGCTAAATAGGAAAAGGAAAAAGAAAAAAATGGAGCAAATAAAGCACCAAAATAATAATAACCATCGCCTATAGTTGAAGGTATTTGCCCTATTTCAAAATTAGCCAAATTAAAATATGCTGGAAGAATTTCTCCTGCCTTACCAAATAAAGTTGTGTTAAAGGGAATAGTAACTTGCATAGATGACCAAAAATGACTAAAGCTATTAGCTCTGTTAAGATTAAATGTAGCAGCTACATTATCAATTCCTGTAAAATATGCATTAATTAATCCTGACATATTACCCCAAAACGAATCACCGTCATATTTAGTTACAACACCTGCTACAGAATTTGCTTGATGACGTATATAGAAATATAAAGCAATAATTCCAATAACAAAAATTGGAGCTATCTTCAGCATTTTCACCAGCAAATGCTTTTCAAATTTTCCTATAGACAAAATAACTATCAACGCACTTATTATTGATTCAGCAAAAGTGGCAGTTATAAACATAAATTCTAAGAAAACGAACAATAATATAGAAACTATTATTAGTCCTTCCCTGATTCTTTTTTTTATAAGCCACCCAATGATATAAACGGGTAAAACAATTCTAATTGTTAAAAAAACAAAAGTAAATAATGTGGTAAGTATTCGAGTAAAAGAGCCTACTTGGTTAAGTTCAACACGCCCACCTTGAGTAAATTCAGCTTGATCTAACTGAAAGATTGACATAAACTGATTAGTCAAATCCGGCTTTATAACTATACAAATGGCTAAAAAGGCTAACAAACCCCAAATAGTAAATCCTGACTTGCTAGTGTATTCTAAATGAGTCAATTCAGCCATTGTAACTTTATATTTTCTTGTAGCAATCACTACAGCCAAATAAATCGCCACGCATTCATACATCATTAAATATACTCCATATTCAGCATTTGATGTGATATTCAATTTAAGCACTGAAAAAAAATCACCTAATGTCATTATCATAGGATGAATACAATACCTGATTGTTGTTATAGAGAATATCAATAGAAGAGCGACATTAGGTGTTCGATTTCCTATGAACATAGTAGCCATAGCGAAAACAATTGAAGACCATAATGGCAAAAACATTAATTCCCTATAATAATATGGAATATTTTGCGTTGACATCACAAAGAAACAAAACAACGCAACCATTATCATCAATAATAAGAAGAACTTATTCTTCATATAAACTTATATACTGTTTGGAGATTGTATTATTATCAAATTTCTGAATATTTTTATTTACATTATCAAATTTCTCTAAAAGATTTTTTGGAGTATGCAGCCAATAATTTACAATTCTATTAGCCCATTGCTCGGCTCCTAAACTTAAACTTAGCTGTTCCATCATACCAATATTAGTATCGCTAGGTACAACATCAGATACAAAACAATAACATCCTGATGACTGAGCTTCAATTAAAACAATGCCAAAACCCTCATACACTGAAGGAAATATCATAATATCTGATTTAGCAAAAGCCTCAGGAATATTAGATTTTTTACCATCCTTCAATTCGACAATATTACCTAGATTTAAAGAGTTAATTCTATTCAACAATTTTTCTTCATCAGTTCCAAATCCAAAGAGTTGAACATGTAGGTCTTTTATTGATTTTTTTAATATATTTACTACATCTAAAATAAAAAGTTGATTTTTTTGGTAATCATACCGACCTACATGAATAATCTCCAGCCCTTCATGTTGTGTCCTATTCCATGGATAATCGGATGAATTAATAGAGTTAAATATTACCCTATATGGATAAGCATTAAACATTGCCTCACAAGCTAATTTGGAGCAACCGACCCTATGTGTGCACAATTTATTTATCAAGTAGTTTTGAAGAACAAATACAATTTTTTTATAAAAGGGAGGTTTCTTAGGAGATGGAGAATTATGACTATGCGCAATTCTTTTAGTAACGCCAGCATGTTTTGCTGCTAACAAGCAGTAAAACATATCCATTCCATTATGACAATGAATAACATCATAATTCTCTTCCTTACATATTTTTTTAACACTCCTATACATTACAAAGGGGCGCTTAATCAATTCTATTAATTTCATAAGACCATTCTTTCCATAACAATTTACAGAATAAATCTTACTATATTGTCTAACTATATGCTCCCTTGTAGCTCTACCCTCTCCAGGAAAAGTGATACAACCAAAATCATACTTTTGATACAAGGATGAGAAAATAGAAATTATAACACTTGTGACACCACCATTCCCTAAACCTCCGTAAGAAACATGAAGTATCTTCTTTTTTTTATTACTATCCATAATTCTGTACGTAAATAGTAAATGTAATTAATATAGTTATTATGCTAAAATTCTAACGAAAATGAATAATTCTCACTATAGTTGTTTTCAATATTAAAGAATTATATACATACAACTCAAACCAAATACATGCACTTTATAGCCGTGAATACTATAAACTTTAACGAAATCCTGTTACCTTTATATTAAAATTTTAGGCTTCATCTAAAAACATTAAAGAGCATTTAACCAAATAATTGTATAGTTATACCATGAATTCAAATGCGAAGACATTGAACTACTTCAAAATACTCCTAATTATCTCCATTGTCTCTAATTTTAAATGACTATACACTGCAGAATGAAAATAAGAATCTACAATGATAAGTAGTTGGCTACATACCTTCACCAACTACCTATTAATTCATTTAATCTCCACTTTTTAATAAACGTAACAAAGCGCATAAATCAAGCAGCGCCACATAATTTTGATACTATCTATAAAAAGGAACAAAACTTAAAAGGTCGTGCAATAAAGCTAACATATCTTCTTTCGCATTTTTATACTTTTTAAGAATTTTCACGAAAAGAATTACACTATCATTAATAAAAGCTACAATATTCACTCTAGGTATACATAAGATACCTAATATTCTAGTATTATTGAAACCACTAAATTGGCTTTCTACCAAGATATTTTATTTATACACTATAAAGTCATATATCTATTTTATTAAATTATTAAAAACATATCTATTAGTGTAGTCCTAAACAAAACCATTTATTTATAGAATTCTTTATACCATTCCGCAAACTTTCTCAATCCTTCCCTCAATGAAGTATGCGGACGGAAACCGAAATCTTCTTCCAATGGTATAGTATCTGCAAAAGTAACTGGCACATCACCCGGCTGCATCGGAACCAGCTGCTTGTGAGCTTCAAAATCATAATCTGAAGGCAACACACCGGCACGAATCAGTTCTTCCTGCAATATCTGTACAAAGTCTAACAGATTCTCAGGGCTGCTGTTGCCAATGTTGTACACTTTGTACGGAGGAACAGGAAGTCCGTCTTCGCCGTTCTGTTTTTCCGGTGCATGTTGCATAATACGCACTACACCTTCTACAATATCATCCACAAAAGTGAAATCACGTTTGCAGTTACCATAGTTGAAAATCTGGATGGTTTCACCTTTCAACAATTTGTTAGTGAAACCAAAGTAAGCCATATCGGGACGACCACAGGGACCATAAACCGTAAAAAAACGAAGACCTGTGCTCGGGATGTTATACAATTTGCTGTAAGCATGTGCCATCAATTCATTGCTCTTCTTGGTAGCAGCATAGAGAGATACCGGATTGTCTACCTTATCATTTGTAGAATAAGGAACCTTTTTGTTAGATCCGTACACACTACTTGAAGAAGCATATACCAAATGTTCTACGCTATGATGACGGCAGGCTTCCAGAATATTGTAGAAACCAATCAAGTTGCTTTCAATGTAAGCATCCGGATTCGTAATTGAATAACGGACACCAGCCTGGGCTGCAAGGTTCACTACTACCTGCGGTTGGTAAGTGGAGAAAGTATCTTCAATAGCCGTTTTATTGGCGATTGAATCTTTCACAAATACGAAACGTTCGCCGTAGCGACTCAGTTCATCCAAACGTTCTTGTTTCAAACGAACATCGTAGTAATCGGTAATGCTATCAATACCGATTACTTTGACTGTTGCAAATTCATTCAACAGGCGTTTAGCCAAGTTAGCACCAATGAAACCAGCTGCGCCGGTTACTAGTACTGTCTTATTTTCAAGATTTACATTATAGGTTACCATAGCTTAGTCTCTTTGGAAAATGTCACGAGTATATACTTTGTTTTTTACGCTGTCCAAGCATACATCATAGCGGTTGGCGATGATGGCCTGGCTCTGTGCTTTAAATTTCTCCAAGTCATTTACTACCTGACTGCCAAAGAAGGTTTCTCCGTCTTGCAAAGTGGGTTCATAAATAATCACTTCAGCACCTTTGGCCTTGATGCGTTTCATAATGCCTTGGATGGCACTCTGACGGAAGTTGTCTGAATTGGATTTCATGGTCAAGCGGTATACGCCAATCACGCAATTCATTTCTTTACTTGCATCCCATTCACCATTTTCGCTGTAGTAACCAGCTTTCTTCAATACAGCATCAGCAATGTAATCCTTACGAGTGCTGTTACTTGCCACAATAGCTGACATCATATTCTGAGGAACATCTTGGTAGTTGGCAAGCAACTGCTTCGTGTCTTTCGGCAAGCAGTAACCACCGTAACCAAAACTCGGGTTATTATAATGAGTACCGATACGCGGATCCAAACCAACGCCCTGAATAATGGCTTGCGTATCCAAACCTTTTACTTCTGCATAGGTATCCAATTCATTAAAGTAACTTACGCGCAAAGCCAAATAGGTATTGGCAAACAATTTTACAGCCTCGGCTTCTTTCATGCCCATAAAGAGAGTATCAATGTTTTCTTTGATGGCACCTTCTTGCAGCAAACGAGCAAAGGTTTTAGCAAACTCTTCTGCATGGGGATTACCAATGGCATTGATAGCTGCATTTTCTTCGTCAAATTCCTTTCCTTCAATAATCTTAGGATAGCCTACAATAATACGAGAAGGATACAGGTTATCATAAAGAGCCTTTGATTCGCGGAGGAATTCCGGCGAAAACAAAAGATTAAACTTCTTGTCTTTCAATTCGGGCTTCAGCAAGAACTGAAGAGCGTATTTTTTGTAAAGTGAACGAGTGTAACCTACTGGAATGGTTGACTTGATAATCATCACTGCATCCGGATTCACAGAAAGAACTAAATCAATTACATCTTCAATATGATGGGTGTCAAAGAAATTCTTTTGCGGATCGTAATTAGTAGGCGCAGCAATAATCACAAAATCTGCTTCTTTATACGCTGCAGCCCCATCCAAAGTTGCAGTTAAATTCAACTCCTTTTCAGCGAAGAACTTTTCAATATATTCGTCTTGAATAGGCGAGATACGATTGTTTATCTTTACTACTTTTTCTGCAACAACATCTACAGCTGTTACATGATGATGCTGGGCCAGCAAAGTGGCCATACTCAATCCTACATAGCCGGTGCCGGCTACGGCAATTTGCAAATCTTCAAAATTACGCATATTCATTTCATTTAGATTTCTTACTTTTTACTATTGTTTTCGTGTTCACCATAGCCGTAACCATAGCCGTAGCGTTTACCATAACCATAGTATTTACCGTACTTACCATAGCCATAGTAATAACCATACTTCTTCTTTTTCAAATCCAAGCCATTGATGGCAATGCTAATGCGAGGCAGTTTGTTGGTTGTAGCAAGTTCATTTACCAAAGCAAACTCAGACTTGCGAGTATAATCGGCACGACACACATAGACTGTTAGGTCTGCAACACGAGAAATCAGTTGTGTATCTGTTACCATACCTACCGGAGCAGTATCCAATACGATATAGTCAAAGTGTTGTTTCAGTTGTTCTATTGCTTCCTCCAAGCCTTTGCGAGCCAGAAGCTCGGTTGGATTAGGCGGAACTGCTCCACCGGGAAGAATGAAAAGATTCGCGTTGATATCTGATTGCTGAACCAAATCCATAATGTTTCGTTTGGGATCAGTCAAGAACTGGGTAATACCCTGTTCCTTAGTAGACAGGTTAAAGACTTTATTCAAACCGGGTTTACGAATATCCAAACCTACAATGACCACTTTCTTACCCAAAAGAGAAAGCGAAATCGCCGTATTAGCCGAAACAAAGGATTTTCCTTCTCCACTGACCGTAGAAGTCACCATAATCACCTTCTGTCCTTCTTCCAACAAGAATTGAAGATTTGTACGGATTCCTCGGAAGGTTTCAGACATCAAGTTATTCTGATTCTCGAACACAGCAATAGAAGAGCCTTTCAAATCATCCGCTACCGGTATATCGCCAATAACAGGAAGCGTGGTCAGTTTTTCTACATCTGCACGTCCTTCAATGGTTACTTGTGTCAAACTTACCAAGTAAATAATTCCCACTGGAATACCTACTCCCAATATCAAAGCGGCCAAAAGAATCATCATCTTTTTAGGAGCTACCGGTGCTTCATCTGGTATAGCTGCATCAATGATTTTGGCATTATTAGCCGTAGCTGCTAAAGTGATGGCATTTTCTTCCCGCTTCTGCAACAACATCAAATACAAGCCAGCCTTGATTTCCTGCTGTCGGGCAATACTTACAAATTGACGTTCTTGCGTAGGCGCATCACTGATGCGTTGCGAGAAGCGTTTGGCTTCACGTTGCAGGTCGGCTTTGGTGATTTGCAAGCCCTTCAACGTAGCATCCATAGAAGCAACCACATTGGCACGCATGGCTTGGATACTGGAAGTCAAGTTAATAATCGTCGGGTTGTTTTCCGTAGAGGTACGGAGCAATCGGTTGCGTTCCATTAACATTTCATTGTATTTGGCAATAGCTGTTGCCAAAGCGGCATCTTGCAATCCCACGTTACTAGGAAGAACTTCAAATTCATTGCCGTGTAGGTATTTCTGCAAATCCTTTACCAAACTAATTTGAGTCTGGTTTTCTACCCGACGCTTTTCGTACTCTGCATTTCCTTCCAAAGCAATTTTAGCTTCGCTACTCAAATCAGTAATCTTAGCACTACGCTTAAAATTCTCCAAATCTTGTTCGGTACTTCCCAATTCCTTAGATATTATAGAAATGCGTTCATCAATAAACTCCGCAGTCTTCTGAGCTACCTCGTTCTTATCGTTGTTGGTATTAATATTGTATACCTCAATCAGTTTATTAATAAAGTCTTTTCCTCGCATAGTACTTGAGTTCTGATTCGATATATATACTACAGAGGTTGTCTTAGAGGTAGGAGCAATAGATAAAGTTTTTATATATTCTTTAGCAGTTGCCATGGGTTTACCAATGGTAGCCGTGATGTTTTGTACTTTCCCCCAAGGACAACCTAAGGTATCGGGATTGGCCAAGAAAGCCACGGTTCCCTCGTCCGTTGGAAAGACAGCCGGCAATTTATCCAAATGCTTTTGGTATTTCTTTTTTTCTACTTCAATTTCCACGTCGAGTTTGTTGGCATCCAAGAGATGCATCTTCACCTTCATAGGTTTTTCTAATTTGTCGGCTTCCTGGGGAGTGAGACTAACCAAAACGGGTGATGTACGATACATTTCCTTAGACAACCAACCATCTTCGTTATGATAAGATACATAAAGATTAAGTTGTTCTACCACTTCTAAGGCTAATGATTTGGATTTGAGCACCTCGATTTCATTATCTACACTACTTGCAGATGATACCATTCCCCCCAATCCCATCTTTTCGAGTTCGGACGCCATCGTAGCACCACCGCCTTTGTCTTCATCTTTGATTAAGACCGTGGCCGACACATTATAAACGGGCGTAGCCACTTTGAGGTAAGCGAAAGCACAAACCACACAGAAAAGGACGGATGCCACGAACCAGGGCCAATGTATGAGATAACGGAACAAGAGTTCCTGGATATTCATTTCTTCCTCAGACTGTTGAGGGGTCACATTGTTTCTATTTTCTTCCATCAGTTCAACTAATTATTTGAAAATGGTTACTAAAATACTTGCCAAAGACACTAAGATAGAGGTAGCGGAGAACCAAAGGCTGGTGCTGGTTCCGACTCCAGCGTTACGGGCTTTCGTCTTATTCGGAGTAACGTAGATTACATCGTTCTGCTGCAACCAGTAATAAGGAGAAAGGATGGTTTCTGACTTATTCAAATCGAGCGTATGGATTTCCTGTTTGCCGTTAGCATCTTCGCGAATCAGCTTGACGTTATCACGGAGTCCCCAAACCGTCATATCCCCTGCCATAGCCAAAGCTTCGAGCAGGTTCACTTTTTCATTGGTGATGGTAAAAGTTCCGGGACGGGTTACTTCTCCTAACACAGAAATTTTATAATTGGACATGCGAACTGTCACAATCGGCGCTTCCTTGATATAGGGTTTTAAGTTCTTAATAATCAGTTCTTCTGCCTGACTTTTTGTTAATCCGCCTACTTTCAGCGTACCCAAGACCGGGAAGTTGATTCTACCCTCATTGTCTACCAGGTATTGCTGCAAAGTGGGTTGCGTAGTCGTTTGCATCTTAGATATTTCAACACCTGATTGTGTTGCCGCCACTAAGTTGAACGGCACCGCCAGTTCCGGGTTGGTGCAGGACACGACAATGGTCAGCAGGTCTTTCGGCATGATAGTGGCATCGTAGAGCTTTTCCTGCTGCTGCGCCTGATTAATCACTTCCGCATCCTGGAGATACGGCACTTTCTTATACGACTGACAGGAGGCGAACAGAGCCGCCACGGTCAAGAAGGAGAATAGGATTCTCCATGTTCTTAGTATGTTCATACGTTATTGGATTGTTTTTTCGGTTGGAAGGGGTTCGACACAGCCGGCAGGGATGCTGACGCAGGCACAGCCTAACATGTGGATGCGGACAAAGACTTTGGTCTTGCCGTCGAGTTCGGCGAGTTCGCCTTGCAGGCCGCTCATGGGGCCTTTGATGACACGCACTTGCTGGCCGGGCCGCAGAGGCTCGGTGCAGAACTGGATGGTTTCATCGGAATAGTCGAGCATGAACTTGAAGCGCTCCATCTGGACGTCGGGCACTACGGCGGGTGTACTCTCTCCGCGCAGCACCATGTAGCGGCTGACGGATGACAAGGTTAACACTTCTTTCTGCTGCCGCAGGTCGACGTGGACGAAGATCATCATGGGCATCAGGACGCGTTCCACTCGCTTGCGACGGTCGCTCCATTGATGTATTTCTTCTTGCACGGGCAGAAAATTTTCTATTCCCATCTGAGTGAGTCGCTCGCTGGTTTTCTTCTCGTGTCGCATGCGTACATAAGCCACCAACCATCGTTTTGAGCGTGCTACGCCGCTGCCAGTCACATTTGCTGGCAGAGCTTTCTGATCGTTTTCACCTGTTTTGATCATGTTTGTTCCCCTAAATTCTCCCGGCTTTTGCGGCCGGAACGATATATTCGCGACAAAGATAAAAAATATAAATAAAAAAAAGAAGGTTTTGAGGCCTTCTTTTCTTTACTTTTTTTTGCATTTCGGTATTTTTATTACCAGTTGTAGTTGATACCGAAGCTCAATATTTCATTCAGCTGAAAAAAGCTATCACCGGAGGTGGGCTTGGAACTGTCGTCGAAGCGGGTGTGGATGTAGAGTTTGGTGGAGAGATAGCGGTTGAGCACAAAGTTGAAGGTGTTCTCCCACTCCACTCGCGCCCAGTGGTAGTTGGTGAGGGCGTTGAGCCGGCTCTCGAAGGTGATGGAAGGGATGATCTTCCAGTTGAGAGTGGACTGCAGCTGGCTACCGAAGTCGTTCTTGGCGGTCTGCCCTTCTTCCAGACCGAAGGCGGTTTCGTTCACCTCGGAGTTGCCCACATAGCGGAGGTTGTAGGTGACGGGCGCCATGAAGATGGACAGGGCGAATTTCTTCTTGTTGAGCTTGAAGTCCATACCGAGGCTGACGGCAAGGTCGGCCGGGGCAAGGAAAGAACTCACCAGTACGTCGCTGTTGGCTTTGTAGCCGTTGAAGAACTGGGTCCTGAACTCGGAGGAGATGGTGTAGTACCAGTTGTTCACCGCACGGATGCCGAGCTTGTTGTAGAGGCGCAGCTGGTCGGTGGTGAAGAGGTACTTGTGGTATTCGTCGGACGGCGTGGAGGTCATACCTACCTTGGCTTCGAGGAGGTTCTCGAAGAGCACTTTCTCATTATCGTTGTAGTTGGCAAAGAGCTGGAAGGTGGCCAGGCCGGAGAAGTTGCTCTCTCCTCCCTTGTACCAGTTTTCCGACACGTGGTTCTGGCTGATCTGCAGGGAGCCGTTACCGCCGGTGACCCACCAGTTGGGCCGGTTGATGTGAAGGTCGGCCTCTCCCACGTCGGCAGTCATCTCTTCGGGCTGGAAGAGGTTGATGACACGTGCCTTGGGGGAGATTTTGGGCTTGATGTCGGCACGGAACACGTCGCGGCTCATGATGCGGTCTTCGGTGGTGACTACCAGCTGGGGTGCCTCCAGGTAGAGGTGCATCAGGGCGCGGTTGACCTGCTCGCTGGCGCGGCGGCTCTTGGCGAAGACGAGGGTGTCTACGGGCAGGAGCTGCGAGGTGAGCGAGGGGGTGCTGTCGGGCAGCAAGGGGCGCACGGGCAGTGTGGAGCATTGCTCGATGGGTGCGTGGTAGTAGGCCAGCAGGGTGAACAACCGGTAGTAATCGGGGTCGGACGCAATGTAGCGGGCGGGCACCGAGGGGTCGTTGAGGTAGTCGAGCTGGGCTATATACTTATTATATAGAAAAGACACGGTGTCCATCTTGGGACGGCCGCCCTGCAGGTTGAGCTTGAGCATAAGGTGCTGCTGCAGGAAGGCGGAAAGGGTGTCGCGCCGCACGGCGGGCTTCTTTTCCTTCGCTTCGGGAAGGGCTCTCATGCGGAGGGCCGCAGTGGTGTCGGCAGCGAGGCTGTCGGTCACGAGGGTATCGACAGCGAGGGTGTCAGCGGGCAACGGCAGGCTGTCGGCAGAAAGGTTGTCGACGGGCAGGCTGTCGAGGACCAGGCTGTCGGCAGTCAGCGGCAGGGGTTCGGCAGGGAGGCTGTCGGCCACGACGGTATCGGCAGCCAAGGTGTCACCGGGCAACTGCAGGCTGTCGACTGCAGCAGGTTTGCCGGCGTAGGGTCTGCCCTGGACACTGAGGGCTCCGGACAGGAGCAGCCAGAGGAATAAGGGCAGCATCGGGTGGATTCTGTTCTTCATCATTCTATTTTTCTTGTTCATCATTCTATTTCTTTTCTTGTTCTTTTCTTATTTCTTTTGCTTGCAAAGCTACTATTATTTTCATTCAGAAAAGATAGGATTTTTTCAAAATTACATTTTTTAAGTTTTTTGTCGGAAGGAAAAAATGCTTTCTGCTTCTTTTTTTGTAATTTTGCGCTTTTTAAAGCGGGTTGTGTCCAACAAAGTGGTTTTCAACCGGCTACTATTTATAGCGGAGTTTTCAACTTAGTAAAATAATTTTTAAAACAGTTACAGCTGTGGGAGAAACAAAGTATATTTTCGTCACCGGTGGTGTGGCCTCTTCATTAGGTAAGGGCATCATCTCTTCGTCCATCGGTAAATTGCTGCAGGCAAGAGGTTACAACGTAACCATTCAGAAGTTTGACCCGTATATCAACATCGACCCGGGTACATTGAACCCCTACGAACACGGTGAGTGCTATGTGACCGTGGACGGACATGAAGCGGACCTGGACTTGGGTCACTATGAACGCTTCTTGGGTATCCAGACCACGAAGGCGAACAACATTACGACGGGACGTATCTACAAGAGCGTGATCGACAAGGAGCGCCGCGGGGATTACTTAGGCAAAACGATTCAGGTGATTCCGCACATCACGGATGAGATTAAGCGCAACGTGAAGCTGCTGGGCAACAAGTGTAAGTTTGACTTCGTGATTACAGAGATCGGTGGTACGGTGGGTGACATTGAGTCGCTGCCTTATCTGGAGAGTATCCGTCAGCTGAAGTGGGAACTGGGCAAGAATGCGCTGTGTGTGCATCTGACGTATGTGCCTTACCTGGCGGCTGCGGGTGAGCTGAAGACGAAGCCGACGCAGCACTCGGTGAAGGAGCTGCAGAGTGTGGGTATTCAGCCGGATATCCTGGTGCTGCGTGCGGAACATGAATTGAGCAGCGGCTTGCGCAAGAAGGTGGCTCAGTTCTGCAACGTGGACGAGAAGGCGGTGGTGCAGAGCATCGACGCGGAAACGATTTATGAGGTGCCTCTGCTGATGCAGGCGCAGGGACTGGACAGTACGATTCTGGAAAAGATGGGGCTGCCGGTGGGTGAAACTCCGGGACTGGGCCCGTGGCGCAAGTTCCTGGAACGCCGTCACGCTGCGAAGGATAAGGAGCCGGTGAACATTGCGCTGGTGGGCAAGTATGACTTGCAGGATGCGTATAAGTCGATCCGGGAAGCGCTGTCGCAGGCGGGTACGTACAACGACCGCGATGTGGAGGTGCACTTCGTGAACAGCGAGAAGCTGACGGACGACAATGTGGCAGAAGCGCTGCAGGGTATGGCGGGCGTGATGATTGGCCCGGGATTCGGTCAGCGCGGCGTGGAAGGCAAATTGGTGGCTATCAAGTACACGCGTACGCATGACATCCCGACGTTCGGTATCTGCTTGGGTATGCAGTGCATCGCCATCGAGTTTGCTCGCAACGTGCTGGGTCTGGCGGATGCCAACTCGCGCGAGATGGATGAGAAGACGCCGCACAACGTGATTGATATCATGGAGGAACAGAAGGCGATTACGAATATGGGCGGCACGATGCGTCTGGGTGCGTATGAGTGTGTGCTCGACCGCAACTCGAAGGTGTTTGAGGCGTATGGCGAGGAGCACATCCAGGAACGTCACCGTCACCGTTATGAATTCAACAACGACTATAAGAGCCAGTATGAGGCTGCCGGCATGAAGTGTGTGGGCGTGAACCCGGAATCGGACTTGGTGGAAATCGTGGAGATTCCTACGCTGAAGTGGTTTGTGGGTACGCAGTTCCACCCGGAATACAGCAGTACGGTGCTGCGTCCGCATCCGCTGTTCTTAGCGTTTGTGAAAGCAGCGATCGAGAATGCAGGTATCTGATAATTTAATCATGTAATTTAAAGAGTAAGAATGGACAAAAACACCATTACAGGTTTAGTTTTAATAGGTATTTTATTGGTTGGCTTCAGCTACCTGAGCCGTCCGAGCGAGGAGCAGCTGGCCGCACAGAAGCGGTATTACGACTCTATCGCAGTGGTGCAGCAGGAGCAGGAGGCGCTGAAGCTGAAGACGGAAGCGGCGCTGGCTCATGCGCAGAAGGAGGCGGCGGAGAAGGATTCGTCGGCTTTGTTCTTCGACGCGCTGAAGGGGAAGGAGGAAAAGGTTTCTATCCAGAATAACTTGGTTGATATCACGCTGTCTACCAAGGGCGGACGGGTGACTTCGGCTTTGCTGAAGGAGTATATGCTGCAGGATAAGAAGACGCCGGTGACGCTGTTTGACGGCGAGGATGCGGCGATGAACTTCAACTTCTACAACCAGAAGGGGGCTATCCAGACGAAGGATTATTTCTTTGAGGCGGTGAACCGCACGGACAGCAGCGTGACGATGCGTCTGGCTGCGGATGCGGACAGCTATATCGACTTTGTGTATTCGCTGCAGCCGGACAGCTATCTGATGAATTTTGAGATCAAGGCTACAAATATGGCGGGTAAGCTGGCGAACACGGGGTATGTGGATATCGACTGGAGCCAACGGGCCCGTCAGCTGGAGAAGGGTTTCACGTATGAGAACCGTCTGGCGGAACTGACGTATAAGCTGGCGGACGGTGACGTGGATAATCTCTCGGCTGCCAGCAACGACGAGAAGGAGCTGGAGAACAAGGCGAACTGGATTGCGTTCAAGAATCAGTTCTTCTCTTCTGTGTTTATCGCCGACCAGGATTTCGACAAGGTGAAGGTGAGCAGCCAGATGGAGAAACAGGGCAGCGGCTATATCAAGGATTATGCAGCGGAGATGAATACGTTCTTCGACCCTACGGGCAAGGAGGCTACGCAGATGCATTTCTACTTCGGTCCGAACCACTATAAGACGCTGAAGGCGCTGGATAATGACCGCGAGGAGAAGTGGAGACTGGACCGCCTGGTGTATTTAGGCTGGCCGTTGGTGCGCTGGATCAACCAGATTATCACGATCAACGTGTTCGACTGGCTATCGGGCTGGGGCTTGCCGATGGGTGTGGTGCTCTTGCTGCTGACAATCATGGTGAAGGTACTGGTGTATCCGGCTACGTGGAAGACGTATATGTCGTCGGCAAAGATGCGCGTGCTGAAGCCGAAAGTGGACGAGATCGGCAAGAAGTATCCGAGACCGGAGGATGCAATGAAGAAACAGCAGGAGATGATGACGCTCTACAGCCAGTATGGCGTGAGTCCGATGGGCGGCTGTCTGCCGATGTTGCTGCAGTTCCCGATTCTGATTGCACTGTTTATGTTTGTGCCGAGTGCCATCGAACTGCGTCAGCAGAGCTTCCTGTGGGCGGACGACTTGTCTACGTATGATGCGTTTATCACGTTCCCGTTCCACATCCCGTTCTTAGGTGATCACCTGAGCTTGTTCTGCTTGCTGATGACGATCACGAACATCCTGAATACGAAGTACACGATGTCGATGCAGGACAACGGTGCGCAACCGCAGATGGCAGCGATGAAGTGGATGATGTATCTGATGCCGCTGATGTTCCTCTTCGTGCTGAATGATTATCCTTCGGGCTTGAACTACTACTATTTCGTTTCAACGCTGATCAGTGTGGGTACGATGATTCTGCTCCGCAAGACGACGAATGAGGCGAAGTTGTTAGCAATTCTGGAAGCGAACAAGAAGGACTTGAAGCAGATGAAGAAGACTGGCTTCGCTGCCCGTTTGGAGGCAATGCAGAAGCAGCAGGAAGAGCTGATGAAGCAGAGACAGCAGCAACAGAAAAAGTAAAGAAAGACAATAAACTTTAAGCATTAGACAATAGAAAGCAATCGTTAAAAGATGGAACGCATTTAAATTTTAAATGTTAGTTTAAGGTTAAATGATGGTTTAAGTTTAAATGATAGTTCGCAAAGGCAGGGGTTCGTGAGAATCCCTGCCTTTGTTGTTTTAGTGCTAAAATCAAGCAAAATGCAGCCTTTTCAGCCCGAAAAATGAAATGAACCAAAATGAACCATTGGTAAACTTGACTCATTTTTCTAAAAGCCCTACCTTTGAAAAATAAAATTAAAAAATAGCGTTATGAAATCAAAATTTTGGGGCGCTGCTTGCTTGCTGGCGCTGTTGGGGGCTTGTTCTTCCAGTGAAGAGGGTGTGGCACCGGTAAATCCGGACGTAAATCAGGATCCGTTGCCTATTTCATTGAACTGTGTAACGGCAGCTACACGAGTGACCGATCATGGCTATGAGGCCCAGGATGCGATTGGTCTGTATGTGGTGAACTACAGCGGGGATCGTCCGGGCGCATTGCAGCCGAGCGGTAACCATGTGGACAACATGCGCTTTACGTACAACAGCACGTGGACTCCGGATGAGGATATTTATTGGAAGGACCGCACCACAAAGGCAGACTTTTATGCGTATTTCCCGTATGCGAACGTGACAAACCTGAACAGCCATGCGTTTACCGTGAAGGAGGACCAGACAACGGAAGCGGCTTACAAGCAGAGTGAGTTTCTGTATGGCAAGGCGGCTGGGGTATCGCCTACTGCGGATGCGGTGCGCATCACAACGAACCATGTGCTGAGCTGCGTAGTGGTGAACGTGAAGGCGGGCAACGGTTTCACGGATGAGGGGCTGAAGGCTTCAGACATCCGCGTGACGCTGAACGGACTGAAGACGCAGGCACTGATTGACTTGACGTCGGGCGCGGTGTCGGCTACGGGAGATGTGAAGCCGATGTCGCCGCTGGAAAACGGCAGCAAGCTGTCGTATAAGGCGTTGGTGGTGCCGCAAACGGCGGCTGCCGACAATCTCTTCAACATCCGCATTGACGGAAGAGACTATAAGCTGAAGAAAGAATGTACGTTCAAGAGCGGCAAGCGCTACACGGTGCCGGTAACAGTGAGCAAGACGAACAGCGGTATCAACGTGGGCGTGGGTCCATGGGAAGAAGATAACGTGGATTACGGCGGCACAGCGGAATAAGGATTTATATCAATTAGTTAGCAAGTGTTTTTATGAAGATATTGAGAAGTAGACGGGGGGAATGGCCAATATGCTTGGGGAAAATGATGGTGGCCTCCTGCATGCTGTCGGCACTCCTGCTGACAGCATGCAATGACAACGACCGGATGGAGGGGGTAGAGCCCGCTCCAGAAGGCGGTGTCATTTCTTTATCTGGAGAAATTGATCAAGTGGCAGTGACCCGTGTGAATGACAACGGGTTCTGCGACGGGGATGTCATGGGGGTGTATGTGGTGGATTATGAGGGAAACAATCCGGGCAAGCTGGCCAACCACGGCAACCGTGCTACGAACGTGGCACACACTTTTGACGAGAAAAACTTCAAGTGGAACTCGGCGTATGACATTTACTGGAAGGACAACCACACGCACGTGGATATCTATGGTTACTACCCTATCGGGGCTCCGACGGATGTGAATGCGTATACCTTTGAGCTGCAGAAGGACCAAAGTAAGGCGGCTGAAAACGGCGTGCTCGGGGGATATGAGCAGAGTGACTTCCTTTGGGGGAAGGCGGCAGACGTAGCACCTACAGAACGGGTGATCCGCTTGCCGCTACGTCACCGCATGAGTAGCGCGCGGGTGACGCTGAAGGAAGGTACGGGCTTTGCCAAGGATGAGTGGCTGAAGCTGGAGAAGCAGGTGCTGGTGATGAATACGCGCCGCACGGCAGAAATCAACCTGGCAACGGGTGAGGTAAAAGCTATGGGCGAGGTAGCGAAGACGGGTACCCTACCCTACCGCAAGGATCAGGACTTCCGTGCCATCGTGGTGCCGCAGACAGTGGAAGGCGGCAAGGTGTTGTTCAACATTACGGTGAACGGCACGGCCTACACGTTCAAGCGTGCAGAGGCAATGACGTATCTTTCCGGCAAGATGCACAACTTCACCATCGAGGTGAACAAGAAGGCGGAAAGCGGAGAGTATGAGTTCAAGTTAGCGGGTGAATCTATCACGGCGTGGGAGAATGATGATATCTCGCACGATGCTACGGCGAAGGAGTACATCATCATCGACGTGCCCAAAGCGGGTACGCTGAAGGAGTGTATCCAAGCGGCAAACAAGGACTACACGAAGGTGATGAATCTGAAACTTACGGGGCATATCAATGCTAATGACTTCTATTTCATGAGAAATGAAATGACAAAGTTACAGTCGTTGAACTTGAAAGAGGTGAAGATTGAGGAAGTAAGAAATGAATATGGTAATTTGTTAGGTGAAGCAGATGAGATTCCTAGCGCTGCCATGGGTAAAACGTTGCAGCACTTGGTATTGCCGGATAAGTTAGTAAAAATAAATGGTAGCGCCTTTAGTCAATGCACCAACCTCACCGGTTCGCTACTTATTCCAGAAGGAGTGAAAGAAATAGGGCCTAGCGCTTTCAATGAATGCTCTGCTTTAACAGGAACCTTGCGCTTACCCTCTACTTTGGAAAAAATTGAGGGTAGTGCTTTTAATGAGTGCTCTTTCACTTGCGAACTACTCCTGCCTTCTTCATTGACTTACATCGGAGATTATGCTTTTAGTGGTTGTGAGAATATATACGGAGAATTACACTTTCCAGATAAGCTTTCCTACTTAGGTTCTTCTGCATTTCAATACTGTAGTTCACTGACTGGTTCTATTATCATTCCCCAAACGTTAAATGCAATTAAAGAGCATACATTCACATCCTGCACTGGCTTAAACGGCACCCTGCAATTACATGATGGAATCACGCAAATTGAACGGAGTGCATTCAGCGATTGCAAATTTCGAGGGGAACTCATTCTACCCAAAGACTTAACCGTAATCGAAAGTCATGCTTTTTTGGGAAACCAATTCTCCGGCACCCTACAGCTGCCTCCCAAATTGGAAGTAATAAAAGATTATGCATTCTCTGGTAACCCACGTCTTTCTGGCATCCTGTGCTGTCCTGAAACCTTACTCTCTATTGGGAACGGTGCATTCAATTCTTGTAGTTCCTTGGAAGGAATTGTCTTTGCAAAAAATATAGAAAACATTGGTAAGTATGCTTTCCAAAATTGCTATGGCATTGGCTCCATCGTGTGTGAAAGCGCCCTGCCACCACACGCTTTTGCCAGTGCTTTCAACGGTGTACCGAAAGATAACTTCACCGTAGAAGTGCCGGAAGGGGCTATTACCGACTATCAGACAGCTCCGGTATGGAGTGAGTTTAAACGGATTGGCGCGCATCACGAACTGATTTGCCGCCCGAGCATAGCCAATGCACTGAACACCAGTCGCAAACAAACACTGGTACTGAATGCGGAAAGTGACTGGGAAGTGGAAAGCATGCCCGACTGGTGCAGCCTGTCGGCTACAAGCGGCACATCGAAAACGGAACTGACGCTGACGATCAACGAGATGTCGAAAGGTACTTCCGGCGGACGGAAGGGGGACATTGTGTTCCGCCTGAAGGACAAGGGATATACCACGAAGTGTGCAGTGACTCAGCATGACTACGAATATGCAGAGGATGAAATCATTCAGCTGCAGAAGGCTACCCACGGCAACAAGGGGGGTATCAACTTAGTGTTTGTGGGCGACGGATTCAATGCGGAGGACATTGCAAACGGTACGTATCTGAAGACCATCAAGGAAGAAGTGGAACACTTCTTCGGGGTGGAACCGTATACCACATATCGCGACTACTTCAATGTGTACACAGCGATTCCGGTATCACTGGAAAGCGGCATCGGCACGTTGAACACCATCCGCTATACGAAGTTTGAAACGACATTTACGGGCGGCGGACTGAAGTGTAACAGCAATGCGGTGTTTGACTATGCATTGCGGATGCCGACGGTGACGCGCGAGAACTTGAAGGAGAGCTTAGTGGTGCTGATTCCGAACACAGGTGACTATGGCGGCATCACGGAGATGTATGCCGACGGCTCGGCAATCGCCATCTGTCCGCTGAGTACGGATGTGTATCCGTATGACAAGCGCGGCATTATACAGCACGAAGCGGGCGGCCACGGATTCGGTAAGTTAGGGGATGAGTATATCTACCACAATGCGTTTATCGATGATTGCAAATGCACATGCTGCCCACATATTTGGGAATTCAACAACGCGAAGGCGTTAGGATGGTATGACAACCTGTCGCTCACGGGCAAGATGCACGAGGTGCCCTGGAGTCATTTCATCTTTGACGACCGATACAGTGTGCGGGTGGATATCTTCGAGGGTGGCTTTATGCACACACGCGGGGTGTATCGCTCGGAACAGAACAGCTGTATGAACAACAACATCCCCTACTTCAGCGCCATCAGCCGTGAATCGATTGTGAAGCGCATCAAGCGGTATGCGGGCGAGCCGTATTCGTTTGAGGAGTTTGTGGCACTGGATAAGAAGACGGCTGCGGAAGCGGCTACGCGCCTGATGGACCGTCCGTTTGCTACGGGCCGGCCGTACGTAAGGCAGCATGCGCCGCGCATCTTGCCGGGTGGTCCGCAACTGAAATGAAAATCAATGCAATCTGTAAGAGAATGAAACGAATGACTGTATTATGAAACGAATGACTTTATATAGTATCTATGCCGCTTGCCTGGGCCTGGCGCTGTGTCTGGCGGGCTGCGGTCAGGAGGAGATGACGGAAGCCGGTGAGCAACCGGCGGACGTGATGCGGTTTAGCTTGACGCACCCGGATGAGGGGGCAAGGACGAGGGTGACGGAAACGCACTTTGAGAAGGATGACCGCATCGGACTGTATGTGTGTACGGCGGAGGCTCCGCTGGAAGTGGGCGGCAATTATGTGAACAATGCCTTGCTGACGTTTAACGGCTCGGCGTGGCATCCGGAACGCCCTATCTTCTGGAACAACGGGAGCTATGATGTGTATGCGTATTATCCGCAGGTGTCGCCGGTGACTTCGGTAGACGATCTGCCGTTTAGCGTGGCTACGGATCAGCAGGCGGCGGGCAACGAGCAGACACCGGGCGGCTACGAGGCGAGCGACTTTCTGTGGGCAAGTGCCAAGAAGCAGACGGCGGGCAACGAGGCGGTGAAGCTGAACTTCCGCCACTGCATGAGTAAGCTGACGGTGCGCCTGGTGAAGGGTCCCGACTACGACGGGGACGAGCTGCCGGAAGCGGAGGTGTATGTGCACAACACGGTGACGGAGGCTACCGTCGACCTGGCGGTGGGCATCGTGACGCCGGCGAAGTTTGGCAAACTGCACACGGTGAAGGCGAAGGCTGCCGGCAAGGATGAGTATACGGCGGTGCTGGTGCCGCAACGCATTGCCAACCGGGTGCCGCTGATTGAGGTGGTGATGAAGGGGGTGTCGTATCTGGTGGAAACGAACTTCCGCTTCAAGCAGGGCATCCATCACACGTTTACGCTCATCATTTCGAAGAATCCGGAACAGGTGAAAATCGAAATCGGCGGCGAACTGGAGAACTGGACGCCACAGCCGGAGAAATAGGATTGGGGGTTAAAGTATGATTGAGATGAGCACAGGGAATTGGGGATAAAACCGACAAAACTTCAGTTGTTTTGGGGAGATGGTTGCCGAACGGCAACTGCTGTACGGAAAGAGGGTCTTCGGACTCTCTTTCTTTTTTTCCAAACCACGACTTCAACCCAGCCGAAACAAACGACACCAAACCACGACTCCAACCTTTCGAAGCAATCCTCTCCCATCCACGACTCCGACTCAGCCGAAACAAACAACTCCCCCTACTCCAAGAGAGAGAAAAATGCAGCTTTCTCTGAGAAAAGTGGAAGAAAGGAGGTTTTCTGAGCCCGAGAAGCAAAGTTTTTTCGTTATTTTTGCAGGTGATTGTGAAGACGATTGGGATGAAAAAAGGATTACGGGAAATTACGAGAAAAAAACTGATATATAGCGTCGCAGCGGTCTTGCTGGCTGCTTGCGGCGGAACGGGAACGCAGAACGGGGAACGGATGGTGGCGGACGGACAAACGATGCTGCCGCCACAGCCTGTGCTGAACCGGCCGTTTGCCCGACTGGGGGTCTTTTTTGAGGAGGTGACATTCGCGCAGGATTCGCTGCACGGCCCTGTCTTGCTGATTGACCGCCAGGGGAAGACGCTGAAATGTATGGATGCGGACGGCAGAGCCGGTGTGGCCTGGGTGCATAATTTTTCCGACGGAAGGGCGCTCTTCGGCAACCGGAACGGGCAGTTTGGCTATCTGAATACGAAGGGGGAGGTGGAGATTCCGCCTGTCTTCGACGAGGCGTATGACTTCTGCGAGGGGCTGGCGCTGACGGGCAACCTGGATGCAAAGGGAAAGATGTGCTACCGGCTGATCGGGACGGACGGACGGAGACTGAAGACGGTGCTCCCGTCATCGGCCTTGCTGGACAGTGAGGTGGGCAACGGATTGCTGGCGTTTACGGATGTGAGCAACGGCCGCTGCGGCTATGTGGATGTGAAGGACCACGGGGTGCTGTGGATGCCCGACAGTGTGCTGACACCGACGCGCTTCCGTTACGGGGCGGCGGTGGTGTTCACGCGAAACGGGGTGGCGCTGACGGACCGGAACGGACGGTTGACGGAGTTGCCGGGAGCAACGGATGCGGTGGTGACCGGGACGGACCGGGTGGCGCTGCGCACAGACCGGGGCTGGCTGTTGGCTGACTTCGGAGGCCGGATGCTGGAACGGCAGCCTGCTGGCGGGGTGAAGATTGACTCTACGGCGTTGCGACTGGTGCCGCAGCTGTTTTATAGGGAACCGATACGGGAGTCTGAGGCTAATGAAAAGGCGGTCTCCAAGGAGGCGGGAGTCTTGAAGGAGAATGCGGAGAAAGGTACTTGCACGGTGGACCGGGAAGCTTGGAAACGCATCGGAAAGCAGAACCCGTTTTATGAGGAGGCGCGCAAGGTGGTGTCGGGCAAGCTGACGGAAACGGATGCGGAGAACCGACGGATGATTCTGAACTATGTGGAGAAGCTGCGGACTTCGTACACAACCAAGGACATGGACTTTCTGTCGCAGGTGTTCAGTGACAAGGCGCTGATCATCGTGGGCAAGGTGGTGCGTCAGGCTCCGCGCACGGACGGCACGCTGCTGCCTGAGAAGTATGTGGAGTATAACGTGAAGAGTAAGCGGGCGTATCTGAGCAAGCTGCAGATGCTGTTCCGGCTGAACAAGGAGATTGAGTTGGATTTCAGCAACTTCCGCATCATGCGGCATCCCACCCGACGGGATATCTACGGGGTGACGCTGCGGCAGAAGTACCGCTCGGACGCGTATGCTGACGACGGTTATCTGTTTCTGCTGTGGGATTTTTCTAATCCGAAGGCGCCGCTGATTCATGTGCGCACGTGGCAACCTGCCTGGATTGACAAGCAGACGCCGCTGCCGCCGGAGGAGGTGTTCCACATCCGGAACTTCAATCTGCAGTAGGCTGCTGGCGGATGGAAACAAGGAGATGAGATAAACGACCTAAAGAAATAGACATGAAAATGATACTGAATAGAGATAAACAAACTTTGCCATGCTGTGTACGCTGGGCCTGCACGGCTCTCCTGCTGGGCATGAGCGTGCTGCTCCGGGCGCAGGAATTTACCGTGCAGCAGTTCAGGCCACTGCCCAATGACATCAGTGCGTTTGTGAACCCGGTGAAGGACTTGAACGATGAAGCGTGTGCGCTGCTCAAGATTGTGGGCAGTCCGGACTTTGTGTTCACCACGCCGCTGGGCATCGTGCAGCAACGGGCGGAGGTGGGTGAAACGTGGGTGTATGTGCCTGCGGGAACGATTCAGCTCACCATCAAGCATCCCCGATGGGGCATCTTGCGCGACTACCGTTTTCCGGTGGCATTAGAGGCCCGGCTGACGTACGAATTAGTGCTGCAGCATGAGGTGCCGCTGCCTGAACGGGTGATGCCTCCCCTACCCGAGCAAGCCACGGGACCGGCTGTCTGTGCGCTGATGCCACCGCTGCAGTTAGAGGTCCCGGCTCCCCGACGCATCCGTCGCCCGAGGGAACCTTGGAAACGGTTGGTGCTGGCGGATGCGGGTATTGGCAAGGATTTGACAGGGGGTGTGAGGTTAGTACTGATGCGCCGTCACGGGGCGTTTGTGCATGTGATGAGCAACTTCCGCTTTTCTTCGGCTTCCAGCGGCATGGAATGTGACCGAAACGGGATGCCGGTGGACGGCAGTATCCCGCCGTACTACACGGGACGGGTGGAGAAATCGTACTATGCCGTTACGGCGGGCGGCATTCACCGTCTGATAGGCAATTGGTGTGTGTATGAGGGGGTCGGATATGGCAGCCGCACGGTGATGTGGGAAACGGATGAGGGGGCGAAGGTGCGCAACCGCGATTATTCGACGAAAGGAATCACGGCGGAAGCGGGCGTGTTGCTGCGTCTGCGCCGCTGGGCAGTTGCTGCCGGTGCGGTGACCACGAACGGTTCGTACTGGAGTTTCAACGTGGGAGCCGGCGTTTGCTTCTAACTCTTTTCTTTCTCCGAAACGGAAGACAGAGTAGAGGAAGAGAAAGAAAAGAGAGGAAGAGAAGAAAAGAAAAAGGACAAAGAAATAAGAGAAAAATGAAATAAAAAGGGAGGAGAAAATCCTTCCTCTAAATAATAAGACGAAATGATGAATCAGTCAGTAAGAAGTTTTTTGAGACAGGGGCTGACAAAGCTTCTCCCCTGCCTGATGGTGCTCACGGGGTGTGAATCGGAGAATCTGCCGGATAACCCGGCTCCGGAAATTGTGCTGAATGAGGCTCAGGACATTACCCGCAACTCGGCCCGGCTGAGCGGCAGCGTGACGCTGCTGTCTGAACAGAGCTACACGGACCGCTGTCTGTTCCGCTACGGCACAACGCGTGAAAGTCTGGAACGGACGGAGGAACCAACTCCGGCTGAGGAACAGGAGCAGGTTTCTTCTACCCTGGAGGGGCTGAAACCGGGCACTACGTATTACTTCTGCCTGGAGGCTGGGAATGAGCGATATAGGCGCCAGAGCGTGGTGCGGAGCTTCACGACGCTGCCCAATGACCCGCCGCGCATCGGCACGATCACGTTCTGGGGGCAGGGACCGATCAGCATTCTGCTGCAGTGCAGCCTGACGGACGACGGAGGGGATCCCGTGACGGCGGTGGGCTTCCGCTACACGGCAAAAGGAGGTGAGCCTCAGGAGGCCAAGGCGGAACTGACGGAGGATCGGCAGTGGCAGCTGCGACTGAGTCCGCTGGAGATGAACCGGGACTACACGGTGGAGGCGTTTGCCGAAAACTGCAACGGACGGACCTACAGCGAGCCGTATGCGTTTAAGACGAGTGATGCGGTGATGCTGGTGAAACCGGGTACGCTGCCGGCTGTCATCGGGGAAGAGGATATAGACCGGTTTACCGAACTGAGCATTCTGTCGCCGATGAACGGCACGGATTTCCGCTTCCTGCGAAAGATGTGCGGAAAGGATCATTTAGGCAAACCTACCCGCGGCAAGTTGCAACGGATAAATCTGACAAACAGTGAGATTGTGGAGGGAGGACTGGCGTATGACGAGTCGCACTTCACGGAAAGGCATGTCGTGGGGCAAGGGATGTTTGCCAACCTGCCGCAACTGCAAGAAATCAATCTGCCGGAGAAGACGCGCCTCATCGGGCAGGATGCATTCCGCAACTGCAGTTCGCTGACGCGCATCTCCATACCGGCTGCGACCGAACAGCTGATTCCCTCGCGGGGGTGCAGCAGTCTGCAACGGGTGGATATCACTCCGGGCAACAAGCAGTATCAGAGTGTGGACGGGGTGGTGTACAACGGCAGCGGGGAGGCGTTAGTGTGGTGGCCTGAGGGACTGAAACGGGAGACGATTACTTTCTCGCCTACCTTGAAAGCCATTGAAGAACGGGCGCTGCAGCAGTGCAGGGTGCGACACATCGTGCTGCCGAACTCGCTGGAACGCATCGGCAACTTGGCTTTCTACGGGTCGGAAATGGAATCGGTGAAGTTGCCCGACCACTTGGAAACGCTGGCTCCGGGGGTGTTTCAATCGTGCAAGAACCTGAAGGAGATGACGCTGGGAAGCAACTGCAAACTGCTGTCGGAGTTCTGTCTGGACGGCTGCGAGCTGCAGCATCTGTATGTGAATGCGGAGATTCCGCCTGCATGCGAACCGAAAGCTTTCGGTGATGAGTCGAAACTCTTCGCTACCTGCATCGTGCATGTGCCTGCCCAGCGACTGACGGCTTACCGCAGCCATGCGTTCTGGAAGCAGTTTCAGTTTATTCAAGGAAAGTAGGAGAAAAAAGCAGCTGACGACGAACTTCCCGGAGAATGTGGGTGGCCGACTGCTGCACTGCCGCCCAACGATGACGATAGCCGGGAGTGTGGCGCATTTCGGGCAAAGGATAGGACAGGTTCAAGGTATGCTGCAGACGCTGCATCACCTGCAGACTGTCGGCCTGCCAGGCTGCTTCACTCCGCAACGCTTCGCCAGCCTGCAAAAGACGGTTGCGCTCGCTTGCCAACAGACGGGCACAGCGTTCGCTCCCCACCCTACTCTCCACGGCCGGATTTGTCTGTCCGGTGGCCAGCGGCTGGGATACAGAATTTGCTGTCTGCTCAACGGACAACTGTTCGGGCTGGAAACGGACCACACCGGCAAGCAGCAACAGGGAAGCGGCTCCCACGAGAAGGGTACCTCCCACCCGACGCATCATGCGGTGACTACGGGCTTTACGTACGGCTTCGGCCACATCACTTGCCGAGGCATACCGCTGCTGCGGATGTACCCGTGTGCAACGCTGCGCCACGGACGCCAGCGATGCGTCATTCAGCACCTCGGCCATTTCCCCGAGTATCACGCCCAAGGAGAATATATCGGCACGCAGATCAACTGCCTCTCCCGCCTTCAGCACTTCCGGAGCCACATAGCAGCGCGTACCTGCGGGTATCTTCAGCACATCGAAATCGTCTGCATCCGACAGGCCGAAGTCAATCAGTTTCACATTATTGCCATTGAAGGTCACCAGGATGTTCTCGGGTTTCAGGTCGCGGTGAATGACCTGCCGGGTGTGCATGTAGCTTAAAGCATCACACAATTCGCCTATCAGTTTATCTGCCAGCGGACGGGTGAGCAGTCCCCGGTCTATCCACTCGCGCAGACTGATGCCGTCGACATACTCCAGGAGGATGCAGTGACCCAGTTCGGGCAGCTGCTCCCACCCCAGCGTGCGGCAGATGTGGGGATGCTCCAGCGGATATCCGATGCTGAACTCCTTGTGCAAGGCCTGCTCATAGAAAGGATTGCCCACAAAAGAGGGCTTCAGTGCCTTGAGCACCACCAGCCGTCCGAAGCGGCGGCAACGGTAGAGGCGGCTGAATCCTTCAGGCGAAACATAGATTTCCTGCAGTCCGCCGAAAGCATCGGCAGACGAAGCATCGGCTGATGAACCACAGCCACCTGCTGCAGACGTACCGCCGAAAACATCGGCAGCATCAGAATCCCCTAAAAAGCCTGAAGAATTTACTTTAGTCATAACAGATAAAATTTTTCCAATTCAGATGCCCCACAGGTCGGCCCGGCCGTAGCTGCAGCATCCTTCATTCTCTCTCACAAACAGCGGCATTCGGGATCCACTACATTCAAGAGCGTCAGCCCTCCGTCGCGCCCTGCCATGAAAGCCCCCATCCGCTCACCGAGGCGGACCACGCACGGCAGATACAGCGGCTTGCCCTTGTAGAAGCAGGCTACCTCAAAACGGTCGCCCACCTGCAACTGCGATTCGCGCACTTCCACCACCTTAAAACGGTTGTCTCCTTCATAAAAGAGGCGGACATAGCGATTGGGCGACCAGCCGATCTCTACTGCCTGTCCGGCCTTGAGCTGACTGGAGTACAGCTGCTCGCCACTGAAAAAGGCCGAATGCTGGGAGGCGCGCTCCATCAGATGGCTATAGAATACATCGTACGACTGAAAGCCGGCATAGCGTGAAAGCACGTCGAGCGTGTAGGCACGCGGCGTATGCGTATCGTTGACATACCCCCACAAACGCTTGAGGGTAGACGATGAAAGGCGTCCCCATCCTTCATTACTTATCTGAGTGGAAAACTCCACAAAATCAGTCGGTGAACACAACGATCGGCCGTATTTCTGCTCCACCAGCATCTGCAACTCTGCTAAAATCTCGGGTTTATATCTATTCATTTTTTTAAATCCATGATTTCTACAAATGACAAAGATACGACAAAAACACAAAATTATTGTATATTTGCCCTAAATTCCTGCCTGTATGCGGAATTCAGCACAGACATAAAATGTAATATCTGGCGCATGAATGTGAGAATATATTATCATAAACGTGAGGATTAATTGTCATATTTATATGCGAATAAGCAATCATGAATGTGCGGAAAGAAAAATGAGTATTAGTAATCTATTATTTTTATGAAACAAGCAAATTTATTGATGATGTCAACAGCTATGTTGCTGGCTTCCTGCGGCGCACCGAAGAATGCGGGGGAAGCGGACCAGGTGCTTATCGAGAAATCGAACCTCCAGCTGGAAGGGAAACGGATGACTCCGGAAGCGCTTTGGGCGATGGGACGCATCGGGGGACTGGATGTGTCGCCCGACGGCAAGCGGATTGTGTACACGGTGGCGTACTACAGCGTGAAGGAGAACAAGAGTAACCGCGAGGTGTTTGTGATGAACGCCGACGGAACGGACAACCGCCAGATTACGCACACCCCCTATCAGGAGAATGAGGTGCGCTGGGTGAAGGGCGGCACGAAGCTGGCTTTCCTGAGCAACGACGACGGCAGCAACCAACTGTATGAGATGAATCCGGACGGAACAGACCGCCGCAAGGTGACTGCCTATGACGGGGACATCGAAGGATATTCTATCTCGCCGGACGGCAAGAAACTGCTCTTTATCGCACAGGTGAAGACGAAGGAGAGCACAGCGGACAAGCATCCCGACCTGCCGAAATCGACGGGTATCATCGTGACGGACCTGATGTACAAGCACTGGGACGAATGGGTGACAACGGCTCCGCATCCGTTTGTGGCCGACCTGAGTGACAACGGACTGAGCAACGTGAAGGATATTCTTGAGGGTCTGCCGTATGAGAGCCCGATGAAGCCGTTTGGCGGCATCGAACAGCTGGCATGGAGTCCGGCATCAGACAAGATTGCCTTTACCTGCCGCATGAAAACGGGTCTGGCGTATGCACTGTCTACTGACTCGGATATCTATGAATATGACGTGGAGAAAGGCGGCTTCGTGAACCTCTGCAAAGGCAACGTGAAGGAGCAGGCGCAGCAGAAGCCGGGTGCCAAGGTGAACGAGATGGCGGGTTATGATATCAATCCGCAGTATTCACCCGACGGCAAGTATATCGCTTGGCAGAGTATGGAGCATGACGGCTATGAATCGGACTGGAACCGGCTGTGTGTGATGGACCGCGCCACGGGCGAGATGCAGTTTGTGAGCAACCAGTTCCCTTCGAATGTGGACGGCTTCCTGTGGAACAGCGACTCTAAGCGTATTTTCTTCCACGGGGTGTGGCACGGTGAATCGCATATCTACAGCATCGACTTGACACAGAACAATGCCCTCAGCCAGCTCACGAACGGGGTGTATGACTATGCTTCGCTGGCTCTCTGCGGCGACGACCTGCTCACTACACGCCACTCTATGAGCGAGGGGGATGAAATCTACCGCATCGAAGGGGGTGCCAAAGCGCAACTGCCTGCCTGTGTGATCCGCCGCGATGAGTGCACGCCGTGCAGCAGCGATCAGGCAGTACAGCCCATTCTGCCGGTGAAGCAGCTGACTTTTGAAAACAAGCATCTCTACGACCAAATGGAACGGGGCAAGGTGGAAGGCCGCTGGATGAAGACTACGGACGGCAAACAGATGCTGACGTGGGTAATCTATCCGCCGCAGTTTGACCCGAACAAGAAGTACCCTACCCTGCTCTTCTGTGAGGGCGGACCGCAGACTCCGGTGAGCCAGTTCTGGAGCTATCGCTGGAACTTCCAGATCATGGCGGCCAACGGCTACATCGTGGTGGCTCCCAACCGCCGTGGTCTGCCGGGATTCGGACAGGAATGGAACGAACAGATCAGCGGTGACTACGGTGGCCAGTGTATGCGCGATTACTTCACTGCAATTGACGAGATGGCCAAAGAGCCGTTTGTGGACAAGGACCGCCTGGGCTGTGTAGGTGCCAGCTTCGGAGGATTCTCGGTGTACTGGCTGGCCGGTCACCACGACAAGCGTTTCAAGGCGTTCATCGCTCACGACGGTATCTTCAACATGGAGATGCAGTATCTGGAAACGGAAGAGAAGTGGTTTGCCAACTGGGACATGGGCGGCGCTTACTGGGACAAGAAGAATGCGGTGGCTCAACGCACATTTGCCAACTCTCCTCACCTCTTCGTGGACAAATGGGATACTCCGATTCTCTGCATCCACGGCGAAAAGGACTTCCGCATCCTGGCCAACCAGGCTATGGCAGCTTTCGATGCAGCCATCATGCGCGGTGTGCCTGCCGAACTGCTGATTTATCCGGACGAAAATCACTGGGTGCTGAAACCGCAGAACGGTGTGCTGTGGCAACGCACTTTCTTCGAATGGCTGGATAAATGGCTGAAGAAGTAAAGCTCGAAGAAAGAGCTTGAAGCAAAATTTGAAGCAAAATTGAAGAAAGCTTAATGTTAAGCTTGAAGTAAAATTCGAAATAAGAGCACTTAAACAAGTGAAATAAAAAACAGCCCTGCCGCAAAAAAAAAAGCGAGCAGGGCTGTTTACATTTATAATCAACTAAAACACACAATTTTCAATTCGTCAGCGTACGCCTATCAATAACGTCCGTCTATCAGCAGCATTCGTCTATCAGTCTTAGAATGCCATCATCTGATAGTTTCCGTGAACGGGCCACTGGATAGCAGTGAGCGCAAATATGAGCATCACGACGGATGCCACCCACAAAATGAGCATGAACCACTTGGCCACATTGCCCATCGGTGCCCACTGGAAGAGACGACGGAGAACGACGTGTACCAATGCAGCCAGCGGAATGCCAATGGACAGCATACCGGCCACGAAACTTGCCAGTGTCATCAAGGGTGACAAGTGGGAGAATGCTCCCATAGACAGGTCGGGCAAAAACTCATAGAAGACGGCTCCGCCGGTGACAATCATCAGAATGGCAAGCAAAAACATACCTACCAGTGCCAAAGCGAAAAAGAAGAGCAACGGACAGCAAAGTATGATCAGGGCTATGAGGAATACCTTAAACAGTATAGCTGCCACGGTAACAATGCCGTCGCCCAGCTTCTGCATGAAAGTGCGCGATTTCGCCGAATTGACACAGTCATTCATCCCGTCGGCCACTTTCTCAAATCCGTCGGTCACTGTGCGGCCGATGTTCTCCAACGTCACTGCCTCCCCCCGCATGCTGAGTTTTTCGGCAGCAGTATGTGCTTCGGGGATGATCAGCCAGCCCAACAGGTAGCAGAGTATCATCGGACAGTAAGGAACAAAACACAGCACAATCATCAGCACGCGCATCAGCGTGACATCCCATCCGAAGTAAGCAGCCAGGCCGGCAGCCACTCCCCCCATCAGTCTGTTATCCGGATCACGGTACAGACGGCGCTGTATCCCGTCCTGCTGTGAAGAAGCATTTTCATCCGAAGAAGCATCGTTTGAAGAAGCATCACCCGAGCAATTATCATCCGAAGAAGTATTCTCGCTGGAAGAAGCCGCATCTGCATCCGCTGCAGCGTCTGCACCCGACGATGCCGAAGCACTATCAGCACCCGAATTCGCCCCCCCAGCCTCTGCAGCATCTGAATCATCAAAATCCTCGGGCTTCCCCATACGGGCTATCACTTCCTCCACATCTGTCAGTGTAATGACTTGCTTCAAGTCCGTCAGTTTCTCTGTAAACAGTTCGGAGATGCGCATCTCTATATCATCCACAATCTCATCAGCCCCTTCCTGCTTACGGAAAAAATGCGTAAGATTGAGGAGGTAATTATCCAACAGGCGGTAAGCATCCTCATCAATGTGATAAACGGTTCCGCCTAAATTAACGGTTAATGTCTTTTTCATCGTTATTTCAAATTTCGTAATTTCGTAATTTCTTAATCTCGTAATTCCTTCATTTCATTCATTCTCACTTACTTGTGATTGCTTGATTGCTATGATTTCGGATGAGCCACACCAGGAAATACTGAGGAAACGAGTCCCTTCAGCCTGGAACTTCGCAAGCGGACTACCGGTTGGCTATGTGATTCACCGTTTCGTTCAGTTCTCTCCACGACACCTCCAGTTCGCCCAGAAACTCCTTCCCCTTTTCCGTGAGCTGGTAATACTTGCGTGGCGGTCCTTGCGTAGATTCCACCCACTCATAACTCAACAGTTCATCGTTCTTGAGGCGAGTCAGCAGAGGATAGAGAGTGCCTTCTACCACAATCAGCTTAGCCTCCTTCAATTTCTGAATAATGTCCGATGCATAGGCGGGCTCTTTGTGAAGCAACAGCAGGATGCAATACTCAAGCATACCTTTACGCATCTGTGACTTTACATTGTCTACTTTCATCGTTAGCTATTTTGTTTGGCACAAATATAGGCATTGGGTTAGTACTATGTATTACAAGGTATCTTATTTTAATAATTATTAGCATTATGAGCAGAATGTTCTGAAACAGGAAAGGGGAAATGAAGCTTTTGAGAGGAAGAATACTGATAGATCCTCATGGAAAGATTGCAGCTGCCAACCCTACCATAGAGGATCTGAAAAAATGGGGGATGCTTACAGGGACTGATCGCCGGATGCCTCAGCATTCGCCTTGCGTGCCCATGCAAACAGAGCAGGATTGATGTGACAATAGCCTGTAGGATTCTTATCAAGATAGTCCTGATGATAGTCCTCAGCGGAATAGAAGTTTTCCAACGGAAGCACTTCCACCACTACCGGGGCCTCGTATTGTGCAGCCAATGCATCCACAGCCTGACGGATGACGGGCAAATCGGAAGCATCGGTGTAGTAAATGCCTGTGCGGTACTGCGTGCCATGGTCTTCCCCCTGACGGTTCAGACTTGTGGGGTCGATGGTTTTGAAATAGAGCTCGAGCAGGAACTCCAGTCCCAATATGTCTGCATCATAGACCACATGCACCGTTTCTGCAGCGTGAGTGTCTCCTGTGCAGACTTGCTTATACGACGGATGAGGAAGCGTACTGTTGGCATAACCCGTTTCAGTGTGCTCCACTCCCCGAATTTGCTTCAGGAAATGTTCTGTTCCCCAAAAGCATCCCCCGGCAAGATAGATTTCAGCTTTCTTTTTCATTTCAGTTTGATTTTTGATTACTAGTACAAAGATAATGGTTTTCTCTCCCTAAGCCACCGCCAGTGAAAGAAAAACGCATGAGAAAAAACGCATAATGAAGATACCCATGAATAAGGGAAGAAACATAAAGCCACGAACTTATTCTCTTGTCTTAAAAAGAGATAAGTTCGTTTTTGTTTGCATTATATGCACAACACATGGATTAATTTACTATCTTCGTAGTGTGAAAAATAAACGAATCAAACCACTAATGTAACAAAGGAGGAGTTATGATAACATTGCATGAACGATATGTAAATTTTTATACCGATTTCGCCTTTAAAAAACTATTCGGAACAGAAGTTAACAAAGATTTACTAATCAGTTTTTTAAATGCCCTATTACAAGGCAAGGAATTGATTAAGGATTTAAAATATATCAATACAGAAAATCTGGGTACACAGGAATATGACCGGAAGGCAGTGTTTGATGTATATTGTGAAACGGAAGATGGCCGGAGAATTCTCGTAGAAATGCAGAAAGCTGAGCAGCAGTTCTTCAAAGACAGGAGTATTTTCTATTCTACTTTCCCCATACGTGATCAAGCTGTGAAAGGAAATAGTTGGGATTACCGCTTGAATGCTGTCTATACTATTGGTATCTTGAACTTTTCATTTGATGATAATACCTCGGACTATTATCATCACACGGTGAAGTTGGTAGATATTGACACACAGAAAGTGTTTTATGATAAACTGACATATATCTATTTGGAAATGCCCAAATTTCACAAGACAGAAGAACAGTTGGAAACGATGTTCGATAAGTGGCTGTACGCCATCAAACATATGTCTAGCTTGATTAACCGTCCAGTTGTGCTTCGCGATAAAGTGTTTTCCCGTTTGTTTGAAGCAGCCGAAATAGCCCGTTTCAATCCGCAAGAGCGTATGAGTTACGAGGAATCGCTGAAGAATTATAGAGATTGGTTCAGTGTTATGAAAACTGCTCAGATCAAGGGAGAAGCAGAAGGTTTTGAGCGAGGTATAAAAAAGGGGATGCAGGAAGGATTGGAGAAAGGTAAATCACAAGGCATTTTGGAAGTAGCCACAAAATTAAAATCCCTGCATCTACCAACAGATCAGATTAAAGCTGCCACAGGCTTATCAGAAGAAGACATTGAAAAGTTATGATAAGGTCAAAACAAACAAGACGTAAATTGTAAAATTGAATCTCCTTTCAAAAGAATCAATACATTCCATTTCATTTTTATAAGAGTTTTCAATACCATACTCCTTACAGGGGATAACAAATCCTTTTCAAAAGGAAGAAGAAAGGTGTACGAATAAAAAAAGCGGGTCTGTTTTCACAACCCACTTTTTTTATTCTTGTTACTTCTTTATTATGAAGTAATTTCTGCTAAGTAATTTTTAAGGAACTTGTTTTACCAAGCCTTTTCCACTAAACAGTTTCAATGAAGCTGTTCTAATTATGCTACCTTTTCGAGTTTCTTCATGATAGAGAACATGAACAGAGCTGAGAGCAAGCAGAGGATTACGAATACAGCCCATACTTGCCACAAAGGCAGGCTGGTACCCCATAAGAAAGTACCTACGGCAGTCAACAGGTTACCGATGGCTGTAGCCACAAACCAACCACCCATCATCAAACCTTTAAGTTTCGGCGGCGCTACCTTAGATACGAAAGAGATACCCATCGGAGAAAGCAACAGCTCGCCGAATGTCAGCACGAGGTAAGTAGACATTAACCATTTGGGTGATACAAACGAAGCAGTACCTTCGGAAATGGCTACAGCCTGTTCACCAGAGCTGGGCAATCCGAATGAACCGAGTGCCATGATGGTGAATCCCAAAGCAGCAACCAACATACCCAACGCAATCTTACGGGGAGCAGAAGGTTCTTTTCCGCGCTTAGCCAATGCACTAAAGAGGGCAATGGAGAACGGAGTCAGAGCCACTACAAAGAAGGGGTTAAAATGCTGGAAGATAGGAGCTGAAACGAGAGTAGATTCAGGAAGCATGTTGTACTTGTAGAACAATCCTCCCAAAGCAGCTACAATCACCAAGGCTGAGATACCTTTTGCCTTTGCAGTCTTTCCCTGGAAGAGAGAGAATGAAGCATAGACAATGAAAATAACTAGCAGCAGGTTGGACACAGAAAACGCCATGCTTTCTACTCCTGAAGAGTTGCGTGCAGTGAATTCATCGGCAAACAGAGTCAGCGTCAATCCGTTCTGATGGAAAGCCATCCAGAAGAAGATAACAACGGTAAATACAAGACAGAGAGCCACAATGCGCTGGCGAGTTTCGGCCGGAGAAATTTCCTGGCTGTGTTCTTGCTTATCACCACTGGAAGCTTTTGATCCTTCTACGTGACGGAAAGTGCTGCGGAATGCGTAATAGATAGCAATAGAGAGAATGAGGGAAACGCAAGCCACTCCGAAAGCAAAGTGGTAAGAATCACCTTCACTGAAACCTAACTTTTCCTGCGCATATGTCATGATTTCTACAGCCATAGTCGGAGCAAACAGGGCACCGATGTTGATGGCCATATAGAAGATAGAGAAAGCAGAGTCACGCTTGGCAGCATATTCAGGTGCATCGTAGAGGTTACCTACCATTACCTGAAGGTTACCCTTGAATAAACCTGTGCCACAACTGATGAGCAACAGAGCTGCCATCATTCCAGCTACTGCAAATGAACCTGAACCCAGCGGAAGAGCAAGGAACAGATAACCTAAAAACATGATGATAATACCGATGGTAACCATCTTTCCATAACCGAACTTGTCGGCTAGAATACCACCCACCAAAGGGAGAAAATAAACCAAGGCCAAAAATGAGCCATAAATAGTACCTGCTACTTCGGGAGAGAATCCGAAGTTGGCTTTCAGAAACAATACGAATACGGCAAGCATCGTATAGTAACCAAAGCGTTCGCCCGTATTAGCCAAGGCTAATGCATATAAACCTTTCGGTTGTCCTTCAAACATAAAAAATAGATATTAGATTAATAATATGATTTTCTTGCAAATATAATCCTTTTTTTGATTTATCAAATAAACATAAAGTCACATTTATTTGCAAATAGTGAGGTTTTGCCCAAAATGAAGCCCCCAAAGTGGCATGTTACGCCTCAAAGAGTGAGCAAATCGTTGCCCGCGACTCCCGGATCAGATCATCGGGAGCAATCTTGATCTGCAACCCGCGCACGCCGCCGCTCACATAGATGTACGGGAACTGGGTGCAGGTTTCATGAATATAGGTGGGAAAATGCTTCTTCATGCCGATGGGTGAACAGCCTCCGCGGATGTAGCCGGTGAGAGGCAGCAGTTCTTTCATCGGGATGAGATCGCACTTCTTGTTGCCCGACACCTTGGCAGCCAGTTTCAGGTCGAGTTCGTGCTCGCCGGGAATGACACACACAAAATGACCGGTCTTATCGCCGTGAAGCACGAGGGTCTTGAAGACCTGCTCGATATTTTCACCCAGACTGGCTGCCACATGAACAGCACTCAAATCGTTCTCGTCCACCTCATAAGGAATGAGCTCGTAGGCTATTTTGGCCTTATCGAGCAAGCGGGCGGCATTGGTTTTATTTATTTTCATTGCACTATGTATTTTGTTTTCAATCTTAAAATCGCAGCTTCAGCTCTTCCCGCAGGAACCGGGCGGTGTAGCCCTTATCACTCTTCGCCACTTCCTCGGGAGTGCCGCAGCAGAGGAGCTGTCCCCCACCCTTTCCCCCTTCGGGTCCCATGTCGATGAGGTAGTCGGCCATCTTGATGACATCGAGGTTGTGCTCAATGACGATGACTGTATTTCCCTTCTCCACAAGGCGGTTGAGCACGCCCAGGAGCACCCGGATGTCTTCGAAGTGAAGTCCCGTAGTGGGCTCATCGAGAATGTAGAGAGTCTTGCCGGTGTCGCGTTTAGCCAGTTCGGTAGCCAGTTTGACACGCTGGCTCTCCCCGCCAGAGAGGGTGGTAGACGACTGTCCGAGCTTGATGTAACCGAGGCCTACCTCTTGCAGCACCTTGATTTTATTGAGAATCTGCGGCACGTTCTCGAAGAACTCCACGGCCCGGTTGATAGTCATGTCGAGCACATCGGCAATGGACTTGCCTTTGTAGCGCACTTCAAGAGTCTCGCGGTTGTAGCGCTTGCCGTGGCACACCTCACAAGGCACATAAACATCGGGCAGGAAGTTCATCTCAATGGTCTTATAGCCGTTGCCGGAGCAAGCTTCACACCGTCCGCCAGAGACGTTGAACGAGAAACGTCCGGGTTTGTAACCGCGGATTTTGGCTTCGGGCAGACCGACAAACAGGCTGCGGATGTCGGAAAACACGCCGGTATAGGTAGCCGGATTGGAACGCGGTGTGCGCCCCAAAGGCGACTGGTCGACATTGACCACCTTATCAATATGCTCCAGCCCTTCGATGCTGTCGTAGGGCAAAGGGTCTTGCAGGGAACGGTAGAACTTCTGCGAAAGAATGGGCTGCAGGGTGTCGTTGATGAGGGTAGACTTGCCGCTGCCCGATACACCGGTGACACAGATGAGCTTGCCCAAGGGAAACTCCACGCTGACATTCTTGAGGTTGTTGCCGCGAGCCCCGCGCAGCCAGATGGACTTGCCGTTTCCTTCGCGCCGGCGGGCAGGCACTTCAATCTCCATCTTGCCGTTGAGATACTGCGAAGTCAGGGTGTCGGTCTGCAGCATCTCCTGCGGTGTACCGGAGAACACCACTTCACCACCCAGCCGGCCGGCCTTCGGCCCCATGTCGATGATATGATCAGCCTCCAGCATCATGTCTTTATCATGCTCCACCACGATGACCGTGTTGCCGATGTCGCGAAGTTCCTTCAGCGAGTGGATGAGGCGCACATTGTCGCGCTGGTGCAACCCGATACTGGGCTCATCGAGAATGTAGAGCACATTGACAAGCTGCGAACCGATCTGGGTAGCCAGGCGGATGCGCTGGCTTTCCCCACCGGACAGACTGACCGAAGTGCGGTTGAGCGACAGATAGTCGAGCCCCACATCGAGCAGAAACTTGAGGCGGGTGCGGATTTCCTTCAGAATCTCGGAAGCAATGAGCTGCTGCTTGTCGGACAGATGAGCATCCACCTGGTTGATCCATTCGTAGAGCTCGCTGATATCCATATTCGCCAGTTCGCAGATATTCTTGTCGTGGAGGCGAAAATGCAGGGCTTCCTTATTGAGACGCTGCCCCTTACACTCCGGACACACAGTGGTCATGGCAAACTGGTCCGCCCATTTCTGGGCAGTGGCCGAAGCGTCTTTCTCCTGCAGCATCTGAATATATTTAATCACCCCCTCGAAGGTGACAAAATAGTCGGACGAAGTACCGATGAGGCTGCTCTTGATTTTAATGCGCTCATCCGATCCGTAGAGCACTTCCTCAATGGCTTCGTCGGGGAAGTCCTTGAGGGGTGTCTTCAGCGTCAGTTCATATTTCTCGAGCAAAGCAGCAATCTGCCAGAATATCATCGAGTTCTTGTATTTACCCAGCGGTGCGATGGCCCCTTCGTGGATAGAAATTTCGCGGTCGGGAATCACCTTGTCCTCATCAATCTGGCTGACGATGCCCAGCCCCTTGCACTTGGGACAGGCTCCCTGCGGAGAATTGAACGAAAAGTTGTGCGGTGCCGGTTCGCGGTAAGCCAGTCCGGTGACAGGACACATGAGACGCTTGCTGTAATGACGCACCTCCTCCGTGTCGAGGTCGAGAATCATCATCAGCCCGTCGCCCTGACGCATGGCAGTAGCCACACTCTGCTTCAGCCGTTTGACGTCCTTGTCGGCCACGATGAGTTTGTCTATCACCACCTCGATGTCGTGATTCTTGTAGCGGTCGAGCTTCATACCGTGCATCACCTCGCGCACCTCCCCGTCCACACGGACATAGAGATACCCCTTCTTGCGCACCTGCTCAAAGAGTTCGCGGTAATGTCCTTTCCGGGCCCGCACCACAGGCGCCAGCAGGTAGATTTTCTTTCCGGCATAATCCTTGAGAATGAGATTCAGGATCTGCTCTTCGGTGTATTTCACCATCGGTTCGCCCGAAAGATAAGAATACGCCACGCCGGCACGGGCAAAAAGCAGACGGAGATAGTCGTATATCTCGGTCGTGGTGCCCACCGTGGAGCGGGGATTCTTGTTCGTAGTCTTCTGTTCGATAGAAATCACCGGGCTCAGTCCCGTAATCTTGTCCACATCCGGACGTTCCAGATTGCCCAGAAAATTGCGGGCATAAGCCGAAAAGGTTTCGATATAGCGGCGCTGTCCTTCAGCAAAAAGGGTGTCGAAAGCCAGGGACGATTTTCCGCTGCCGCTCAGTCCGGTAATAACGGTGAGACTGTTGCGGGGAATCTCGGCATCAATGTCTTTCAAGTTGTGCACGCGCGCACCATACACATTAATATATTCTTTTTCTTGCATATTCATAGGATCCATATTGGATGCAAATTTAATGTTTCCGCTCGAAATATACGCCTAAAAAGATACAATAATACACCGAAAAAGAAACAATATTATTTTCTTAACTGAATTCTTAGGAAGATATAAGGCATTATTCGTACCTTTGCCTCTTCAATGCAGGAAGTATCAGGAAAGCATAACGCAAAGCCGCATGAAAGCGCTCCAGGAAGCATCAGGGATGCCTGACATGAAGCTGCGGCATGGATTCCAGATTGATTACAACGGCGTGAAACATTCTATATACCATTAATTGAATTTACGGATGAAACAGATAAAACGACTCTTCTTTTTTCTGCTTTTTATAAGCACTTCATATGCTGTCAGCTTGGCACAGGAAAATTTGTCTTTTTTCCTGCACACCATCGAAAAGGGGCAAAGCCTCTACTCCATCGCCAAAATGTATCAGGTCACCACTTCGGACATCATCCGGCTGAACCCCGGTTGCGAGGAAAAAATCTATGCAGGGCAGACCATCAAAATACCCAAGGGACTGGGCGGGGCCAAGGGACCGACATTCCATACGATTCAGGCAGGAGAAACGCTGTATAAGCTGACGGTGCACTATCAGGTTTCGGCCAAAGCTATCTGCGAAGCGAATCCGGGACTGAGCGCGGAGAATTTCCGCATCGGTCAGGTGATTCTGATTCCGGACATGAACGTGCCGGCGGAACCGGCGGAAAGCCAGCCGGCTGTGCAGCAGTCCATTCAGGGACCGGTGGTACCGAAATGCAAGGAGATGCACAAGGTGAAACGCAAAGAGACGATTTTCAGCGTGAGCCATCTGTATGGCATCTCGGAGCAGGAGCTGATAGAAGCCAATCCGGAACTGAAGAAGGGCATGAAGAAGGGACAATGGCTCTGCATCCCCTACCCCAAGGCTACAGTGCAGCAACCGGTGATTCCGGCTGAAGGCAACCAGCCGGCGCCTTCCAATCGGGAACTGTTCGACAAGAACAAGGAAAAGGGCAAAGCCATCTCGACCATTCAGGCGGCACTCATCCTGCCGTTTCACGAAGACAGACGAATGGTGGAGTATTACGAAGGATTTCTTATGGCGGTGGACAGCCTGAAACGCAAGGGCACCTCGCTCGACTTGTATGTATATGATAGCGGCAGGGAGCTGGCTACACTGAACCGCGTACTGGCTCAAAACGAAATGAAGAAGATGGATGTGATCTTCGGTCCGGTGTATCCGAATCAGATCAAACCGCTGTCGGACTTCGCCAAGAAGAATGACATCCGCCTGGTGATTCCGTTCTCCAAACAGGGCGAAGAGGTGTTCAGCAACCCGCAGGTGTATCAGATTAACACGCCGCAATCTTATTTGTATTCGGAGGTGTACGAGCATTTCACCCGCCAATTTCCGAATGCACACGTGATTTTCATCGAACCGGCTGTGGCCGACAAGGACAAGGCGGACTTCATCAAGGGGATGAAGCAGGAACTGAGACTGAAAGGCATCTCTACGGATGTGGTGAGCGAGAGCGCACCGAAGGAGGTGATGGCCCAGAAGCTGCGCAGTGGAAAGACAAATATCTTTGTACCGACTTCGAGCCGCAATGTGCTGCTTATCCGCGCCTTACCGCAGTTGATTCTGCTGGTGAGAGAGAACCCGGAACAGGAGGTGCATCTGTTTGGCTACCCGGAATGGCAGACATACACGAAAGATCATCTGGAAAGCTTCTTCGAACTGGATACCTATTTCTACTCGTCGTTCTACACCAATACGCTGTTTCCGGCAGCTGTGCGCTTCACCAACAGCTATCACAAATGGTACAGCAAGGACCTGGTGAGCGAATGGCCTAACTATGCCATGCTGGGATTTGACACCGGTTTCTTCTTCCTGCAAGGGCTGACCCGCTTCGGTTCGAATCTGGAAGACAACCTGAACAAGATGAACCTCACTCCCATCCAGACGGGATTCAAGTTCCAACGGGTGAACAACTGGGGCGGCTTTGTCAACAAAAAGGTGTTCTTCATCCGCTTTGCCAAGAACTATGAGCTGATCAAGCTGGACTTTGAATAAAGTACCGACCTGGATGAAGCCATACTGAAATCAAGCCGTATGGAGTTTTTTTCAGAGAAAGCATCGGAAAGGGTATTCTGTAAAAGAAGAAAGTTATAAAAGAAATCATTTAGAAAGCTGAAAAACAAGACGTTGAATAATAAAATGGGAAAAATAAAGTCGATTGCTTTGGCCACGCTCATGCTGGCAGGATGCACACTTCCGGCAGCTGCTCAGATCGGTGAGCCACGGAGTAATTTTTCCGTCGGGGTGAACGGTGGAGTAAACCTGAACAGTACGTCATTCACACCGACCATCAAACAGAACTCGCTCCTGGGAACAACAGGCGGACTCACGGCCCGCTTTATCTCAGAAAAGTATTTTGCCATGATCTGCGGAGCACAGGTGGAACTGAACTTCTCGCAACGCGGATGGGACCAGTTGTTTGAGACAGTGACCATGAACGACAAAGGATATGAGGAAACAGTGAAGGACCCCACGAAAACCTACACACGCAAGATGACCTACATCGATATTCCGTTTCTGGCCCACTTGGCTTTCGGAAAGGAACGGGGATTGCAGTTCTTCATCCATGCGGGTCCGCAAATCAGCTTCCTCATCAGCGAATCGGAAACCATAAAGGGGATTGACATGAACAATCTGACCGACACGCAAAAGGCGCTGTATGGTGTGAAAACCCAGAATAAGTTCGACTACGGTATTGCCGGCGGCGGCGGAGTGGAGCTGCGCACAAAGAAGGCAGGCAGTTTCCTGCTGGAAGGACGCTACTATTTTGCACTGTCCGACTTCTACAGCACTACGAAAAAGGATTATTTCGCCCGCGCCGCACACGGCACCATCACCGTGAAGCTGACTTACTTGTTTGATTTAAAGAAATAACAGCCTCGGCCACCGGAAAGAACAAACCACAAAACCGAGCAAACAAGAGCCAGAGCGGCTGAATGGTAATAACAAAAGCGTGTCCACTATAACAATATAATAAAAATACCCCCTGCCACATACAGTTGCGACAGGGGGTATTTTTATACGTAAAAAGTTTCCGCTTTGGATTATCTCAAGCGGTCGGCTGCCTTCACCAGCACTTCATCACGGCCGATGGCACGGATAGCCAGCACATTGAGAATGATAGAGACAGCAGGCAAACAGAGTGCCCAGCCGATGCGAAAAAGCGCAGCATCACTTTTCAATGCAAAATAGAAGGCAATGAAAGCGGCGTAAAATCCCACAAGCAAGAGACTGTTGAAGATACTCAGACGAATCTGCAAGATGCGGTTCTTGAACAGGAAGATGGTGGCCAGCGCCACAAGCGTGCTTAGCACCAGAATAGCAAACAAGCCCCACGTAGCCTGAGAAACCCCTGCCATCTCAATGCCCAGAGCCTTGAACGGATGTTCGCCCATCGTGTCGGTGAAAAAACCTAAGGGCAAACACATGGCTGTAATCAGCAGCCCCACTACAATCAATAAATAAACGGTTTGAATTCGTTGAATCATAATTTTTCAATAGTACTTAAATTAAACAATAATAGTCAAGCAATAAGGAGTAGGATGATACCCACTTACTACTTGACTATTGAATTCCTTTTCACAGAAAAGCCACTTGCTTACTGCAGTTTTTCTTTCTCCTTAGCCGGGTTTCTGTAATACACCTTTCCTTCGATATATTCCTGAGTAGCAATCAAACTGGGTTTGGGCAACTTCTCATAATAACGGGAAATTTCGATTTGCTCTCTATTCTCGAACACCTCTTCAAGGTTGTCATTGTAGGATGCAAACTCCGCCAATTTTTTAGAAAGGTCGTTCTTGATTTCTACACCAATCTGATTGGCACGCTTACCGATAATGGCAACAGTTTCATAAACATTACCTGTGTCCGAGCAGAGTTCCATCATGTCACGGGTTACCGTAGTAGTAGGAGCATTCGTCTTTTTGTAGTCCATAAATCTATTTTAAATTTAGTCTTTAATTTCGTTTATTCAATCACGTTTCTTGTCACTTCCACCGAATCAGTCTTTTACCACCTTCTTTGCTTCAGTGAATATCTTCTCAGCTTCTTTCAGATATTTGCTTTCCGGAAATTCGTTCTTGAAAGCATAATATTCATCGATTGTCTCCCGATAGCGATCCATTTTCTTCTCCTCCACACTGTAGATAGCCATCTCATGACGGGCACGCAGAATGAGGAACGAGAGTTCTTCGCGGTAATCGGTATAGGGATAATCCTTCAGGGCATTCTGAGCTGTGATGACACACGACTCATAGTTATTGCCCATGTAGTTGCCCAAATTGTAGTACAACTTAGCCGAGTAAAGCTCCTTCAGCACCAGTTTGTCCTGCAAAGCAAAAATCATATCCTGAGCTTCCTGCTTCTTCGTGCTGTTGGGGAAGTACTCCATGAACATCTGCAGCTGCTGAATGGCCTGATAAGTGCTCGACTGGTCCAGGCGAGGTTCGGGCGTATCCAGAAAGAGGGCTTTACCTGCGTGGAAACGAGCCAGTTCAGTGAACGTTCCGCGCGGATACGTGTTGAAGTAAGTGATAAATGTCTGAGCAGCGGACTGATAGTCTTTCTGGTTATAATAGCTCATACCCAACATGTACAAAGATTCTTCAGCCTTGTCGGTTCCTTTAAATATGGTAATCAACTCATTCAGCAACGTAGCCGAACGGGTATACTGCCCTTTTGCAAAGTAGTTCTTGGCAGCTTCATACTTGTATTCATAATCGGCGCTTTTCAGCAGTTTGTTGTACTCACCGCAAGAGGTAAGAGAGGCTGCTGCAAGCAAAGCTATAGCGATATTTTTCTTCATCTTATTTTAAAATAATGCGCAAAGTTACGGAATCGCCGGGAATTTAGCAATTAATCTATCTTTTTTTAACGATTATCCCGCTTCGTTTTTTCCGGCAGGCTATGGTCCTGACTCTTTCAGGGAAATTTGGCAGGGGCCGGACAGGCTGTTCCGGCTGCACCGGGTTACAAAGTAACGGATTTATTTGATAAAAAGATTTGTAATCTCAATTATTTTGCCGAATATTGCTTCCATTTTTCAATTTAGACATGAATTTTGAACTTACATCTGCTTATAAACCTACCGGCGACCAGCCGGAAGCCATTGCCCAACTGACAGAGGGGGTGCGCCAAGGGGTGCCGGCTCAGACGCTGCTGGGGGTCACAGGGTCGGGAAAAACATTTACCATCGCCAACGTGATTGCTCAGATCAACAAACCGACGCTGATTTTGAGCCACAACAAGACGCTGGCTGCCCAGCTGTACAGCGAATTCAAGGGATTTTTCCCCAACAATGCCGTGGAGTATTATGTGTCTTACTACGACTATTATCAGCCGGAGGCCTATCTGCCCAACAGTGATACATACATTGAAAAAGACCTTGCCATCAATGAAGAGATAGACAAGCTGCGGCTGGCTGCCACTTCGGCTTTGCTGTCGGGACGGAAGGACGTGGTAGTGGTTTCGTCGGTTTCGTGTATTTATGGTATGGGAAATCCTTCGGACTTCTACAAGAATGTGATTGAGGTGGAACGGGGACGGATGCTGGACCGCAACGTGTTTCTGCGCCGGCTGGTAGATAGCCTGTATGTGCGTAATGACATCGACCTGAACCGGGGAAACTTCCGCGTGAAGGGAGATACGGTGGATATTTTCCTTGCCTACACGGACAATCTGCTGCGTGTGACTTTCTGGGGGGATGAAATTGACGGTATCGAAGAGGTGGATCCGGTGACGGGGGTGACGATTGCGCCTTTTGAAGCGTATAAGATTTATCCGGCCAACCTGTTCATGACGACCAAGGAGGCTACGCTGCGGGCCATTCATCAGATTGAGGATGACCTGAGAAAGCAGGTGGCCTATTTTGAATCCATCGGTAAGGAACTGGAAGCCAAACGACTCTACGAGCGGGTGACCTATGACATGGAAATGATCCGGGAGCTGGGGCACTGCTCGGGTATCGAGAATTATTCACGCTATTTCGACGGACGGGAGGCAGGCACACGTCCTTATTGCCTGCTCGATTTTTTCCCGGATGATTTTCTGATTGTGATTGACGAGAGTCACGTGAGTGTGCCGCAAATCAGTGCCATGTATGGCGGCGACCGGGCCCGGAAAGAGAACCTGGTGGAGTATGGATTCCGTCTGCCGGCGGCTATGGACAACCGCCCGCTGAAGTTTGAGGAGTTTCAGCAAATGGCCAAGCAGGTGATTTATGTGAGTGCCACACCGGCCGACTATGAACTGATCCAGTCGGAAGGAGTGGTGGTGGAACAGGTGATCCGCCCCACCGGACTGCTGGACCCGATTATCGAGGTGCGTCCAAGCCTCAACCAGATTGACGACCTGATGGAGGAAATCCAGCAGCGCATCGAGCAGGAAGAGCGGGTGCTGGTGACTACACTGACGAAGCGCATGGCGGAAGAGCTGACAGAATATCTGCTGAACAACAACATCCGCTGCAACTATATCCACAGCGATGTGGACACATTGGAACGGGTGAAGATTATGGATGACCTCCGCCAGGGGGTGTACGACGTGCTCATCGGGGTGAATCTGCTGCGTGAAGGACTGGACCTTCCGGAAGTGTCGCTAGTCGCTATTCTTGATGCGGACAAGGAGGGATTCCTCCGCTCCCACCGTTCGCTGACACAGACTGCCGGACGTGCAGCCCGCAACGTGAACGGCAAGGTAATCATGTATGCCGACAAGATAACGGACAGTATGAGGAAGACCATCGACGAAACCAACCGCCGGCGGGAAAAGCAGCTGGCCTACAACGAGGCAAACGGCATCACGCCCAAGCAGATAAAGAAAGCGCGGAATCTGGCTGTGTTCGGCACCAGTGAAGCGGAGGCCGCGGAAGCAGCCAAGGAAAGAAAGGCGTATGTGGAACCGACTCATGCACCTGTTGCTGCCGACCCCGTGATGGCCTATATGAGCAAGGCACAAATGGAAAAGACCATCGAACGTACCCGCAAACTGATGCAGGAAGCTGCCAAAAAGCTGGAATTCATCGAAGCTGCGCAATATCGAGACGAATTGCTGAAACTGGAAGACATTTTGAAAGAAAAATGGGGAGAATAGCTGCATCGGAATGCTTTCACAATAAGACTTGGCATGAACAAGAATACAGGGAAAAGAGGGAGAATTCCCCTTTTTTTCATCAAATTACTTAATTTTTGTTATATATCACAGCTTTTACGCCGAATAATTTGCTATTTTCCAAAAAACACGTACCTTTGCAATGTGTTTTTCATAGTATTAGATTTAAGGTTAACAAAGGTTGGAGCAAGGCGTTGCTCCTTTTTTTTGCCCAAAAATGAAGTCATCCCCTCCGGCACCTCTCTCCGGCACCCGTTTTCAGCCACACAAAGCACGAGGGACTATGCAGACAAGAAAAGGTCACATATTTTTTCAAAAACACAAAAACCTGCTACCTTTGCAAAAACAGCAGATGATGCATTAATTTTCAGATACACCACCGCCTACACTTGAGCGGTATATTTATCTCAACTATTACTGTATAACGGACACTGTATAACTAAAAACATATCATCATGGAACAAACTATCCAGCTCAACGAGCATAACAAGACGGAGTATCCACCTATGCATACAGCAGAACATTTATTGAATGCCACCATGGTCAAGACCTTTGGCTGCCCCCGTTCGCGCAACGCACACATTGAAAAGAAGAAGAGCAAGTGTGATTATATTTTGGACACTTGTCCGTCGGATGAAGAGATTCAAGCCATCGAAAACCAAGTGAACGAAACCATCCAACGCCACTTGCCGGTAACAATCGAATACATGACACAGGAGGAAGCCAAAGAAATTGTAGACCTCAGCAAACTGCCGGCTGATGCCAGCGATACGCTCCGCATCATCCGCATCGGCGACTATGATGCTTGCGCCTGTATCGGACTGCATGTCAGCAACACATCTGAAATAGGAACATTCAAAATCATCAGCCACGATTATAACGAAGAGAAAAAGACATTGCGCCTCCGCTTCAAGCTGGTATAACCCCCTGCTATTCTAAGGTAATAACGCCGTTCGGCAACACGTTTTCCCGTTAAGCGAAAGAGCGATCAGAAACAGGCCATTTGGCACTCTCAAAGCGGCACTTTAGCACCCATAAAGCGCCGCTTTATCATCCGTAAAGCGCCGCTTTAGCCTTCCTATCTTGCTATACTATCTTGTTATACTTTGTATCCTTATCTCTGCCTTTTCCATAGTTGAATAAACTTTAGATTGCATCCCCACCGAAAATAGAACACTACCATTCCATCCATATCCTTACCACACGTGATAAAATATCTATTTTATATAAAATAAATAAATATAATATACATATTGTCAGCAAACAAGCCTATTTGACACTAAAGATATGACAAATAGACATTTCTTGACTACAAACGAGACTGGCACGTTATTTGCAAAACAGAAGGTGAACAGCGGTTCGGAAACGAAAGGCCGGAGTAACCCGGGTAAGCCGAAGCCTCCCGCTCCTCCCCCTTCCGCCTAAGAATCCAAGTTCAGTTGAGATTTATCATTTAATGTTTAACTTTAAAGATAGGAGACTAAAATTATGATGCCTGTTAGAAGAACTCAAAATTGGTTACCAAGTATTTTCAACGATTTCTTTGACAATGATTGGATGGTAAAAGCCAGTGCTACCGCACCTGCTATCAACGTGTTTGAAACGGAAAAAGAATACAAGTTGGAATTGGCCGCTCCGGGTATGACGAAGGACGACTTCAACGTACATATCGACGAGAACGACAACTTGGTTATCTGCATGGAGAAAAAGTCGGACAACAAAGAGGAGAAGAAAGACGGTCGCTATCTGCGCCGCGAGTTTTCTTATTCCAAGTTCCAGCAAACAATGATTTTGCCGGAGAATGTGGACAAAGAGAAGATTGCCGCCACCGTTGAACACGGCGTATTAAACGTCACACTTCCTAAATTATCGGAAGAGGAAGTGAAAAAGCCAAACCGACAAATCGAAATTAAATAAAAAAAGAAAACAGATGAATGAAAGACCCCTGCTGCCTCATCGGGCTGCAGGGGCTTTTTTATCTACAAATTCCTACGATAAAGTAGCCGATCTAATGCATGCATGTGTACAACGAGACTACTTTTCAGTCTCTCCCATGACTACTTCCCAATAGAAAGTAGAAGTATCTATAGAGTACGCTATTCTCCTATAACATCATCCGCCGCCGGAACACAACGGACCGGCGGCGGACTCACCAACGATTGCTTCCCCTATATTACCCTAACAAATGAGAAGCCTTTTCGGACAGAGCGGCATAAGGCATTCCGCCTACTACCCGTTCGATGTTGCCATCCAGGTCGATGAAGAACAAAGTGGGGATGCTCATGATACGGGCAGCCTCAGCCAAAGCCTGGTTTTTGTCCACATCGACTTTCAGCACTTTCACACGCCCTTCGTATTCGGAAGCCAGGCGCTCGATAGATGGTGCCAGATTGCGGCAGGGACCGCACCAAGTGGCATAAAAGTCAATCACAACGGGAGTTTTGCCTGTATAATCATATCCTTTCAAGTGTTCCAGATAATTCTTGATATTTTCCATAACTTTCTGTTTTTAAAATGAAACTTACTGTTGATTCTGAAAAGCACTGTCTCCGCACCGACGGCAACGGCCTCCCGCAATACAAGAGGTTTCGTCTTCTGCTCGGAAGAGAGACTTTCTTTTCATATTCTGAATGCAAATTTAAGGTGGTATGTTCACTTCAACAAACGATATTTTCTATCTTTGCATAGATAATCTTTATCCACTATGACTATACAACAACTGAAATACATTATTGCCATCGACCGGCACCGGAATTTTGCCAAGGCTGCAGAAGAACTGGGAGTCACCCAGCCCACTCTGAGCGCAATGCTGCTCAAACTCGAGGAGGAACTGGACGTGCGCATCTTTGAAAGGAGCAACAAGAATGTGAAACCCACTGCAGCCGGGGAGTTAATCATCCGGCAAGCCGAAAAGGCCAACCAGGAGATAGAGCGCATCCACGAGTTTGTATCCGAATACAAAGGCGAAACAATCGGTTCACTGTCGCTTGCCATCGCTCCCAGCATCTCTCCATACATTGTTCCGCAGTTTGTAAAACACTACACAGCCCAATATCCGCAAGTGGAGCTGAGCATTGCCGACATGAAAATTGAAAACATGCTGGAGGCTGTGGCAAACGGCCAACTGGATGCCGGCATTGCAATCAGCGGAAACACCCGGCAAGGCATCTGGGAGATTCCACTCTATACTGAACGGTTCTGGGTGTATCTGTCGGAAAACTGCTGGCGGAAGCTGCCTGTGTTCAAGCCCGAGAATCTGGAACATGAGCAGATGTGGATCATGAAAGAGGCACAATGCCTGCGCAACAGTGCCTTCAGTTTCTGCAAGGCACGTGCGAAAGGGAAGCGGATCTATGAGGCCGGAAGCATCGATACGCTAGTCCGCATCGTAGATGCCAACGACGGCTTTACCATCATTCCGGAAATGCACTTGCAGTTCCTCACAGAAAAGCAGCGGGAAAATGTGCGCCGCATCGACGGCGACTACCTGTCGCAACGCCGCGTCTCGCTCTACATCAAAGAAGATTATGTGCGCGAACGGATGCTCAACACCGTCACGCAGACCCTGCTCACCTTCATGCCTCCAGGGATGATGGAGGAACGCATTGAAAAGTTTGGTATCAGAATTGCTGCGAACGAGCCGAAAAGGATGGTAAATGTAACAGAACTTTCACAGAAATAGGGTTAATTCTCCCTTTTTAATGCAAATCAGCCATCAAAACAGGACCAGTTGTTATTCTTTTCCTATTTTTGATGCGCTTTTGGAAAACAAAATAAGAAAAAACTGAAGATAAGAAAAACCAAGATATGAAAGGAAAATGAAAATGGAAATGAAAATAAATATAAAGAAATGGATGTGGGCTTCGGCTTTTCTGATGCTATCCGGCTATATGCAGGCGCAGACTACACAAGTCATCGCTCACCGTGGCTTCTGGCGCACGGAAGGTTCATCACAAAACAGCCTCACTGCTTTAGCCAAAGCAGATTCGATAGGCTGCTACGGTTCTGAATTCGATGTGTGGCTCGCCAAGGACAACGAACTGGTGGTCAACCACGACCCGGTGTACAAGATGCGGCCGATGGAAACGACTTCGAGCAAAGCTCTCACCGAACTGAAACTTTCCAACGGGGAAAATTTGCCCAGCTTGCAGCAGTATCTGGAAGCAGGCAAGAAAGGCAATACACGCCTGATTCTGGAACTGAAATCGCACCGCACCAAGAAACGGGAAACGAAGGCTATACAGAAAATCGTGGAAATGGTGAAGGAAATGGGACTGGAGGAACGCATGGAGTATATTGCATTTTCATTGCATGCCGTGAAGGAGTTTATCCGGCTGGCCCCGGCAGGTACACCGGTCTATTACTTGAACGGCGACCTTGCTCCCAAAGAACTGAAGGAAATCGGGGCTGCGGGTATGGACTATCAGCAGAATGTGCTGAAGAAGCATCCCGAGTGGATTGAAGAAGCACACCGTTTGGGACTGAAGGTGAACGCATGGACCGTGGACAAAACTGAAAACATGAACTGGCTGATAGAACACAAGGCCGATTTCATCACGACCAACGAACCGCTGATGTTGCAGGATTTACTGAAGAAATAATATCTATATGACTTGAATAACACACACGTGGCCGACTATACATTTCGAATGATTCACACCGGCTACCAACAATCCGAAACCGATGGGCGGAAGAAAACAACAGACCTCTTCTGTCAATCGGTTTTCTTTTTTTTAGCCGCCCGCCTGTGTTCGTTCCACCCGACATTTCGCGAACAGACAGTTTGTTGCATCCCGCCCGGTTACAGCTGCCTGGAATGCAAACGGACAGTGTGACTGCAAAGACGGGCCGTCTGTTCCTGATGGGTAATCAGTATCAGCGTCTTGCTGCCCACCTTCTCCGTGAGCCGCTGCAGCAGCAGACGGGTTGTTTCGGCATCCAACGCAGAAGTCGGTTCATCCAGCAGAATGATGCTTCCGCTCCGCAGCAATCCCCGCGCAATGGCAATGCGCTGTGCCTGTCCTTCGCTCAGTCCCTCTCCTTTTTCTCCGCACGGAGTATCCAGTCCCTCAGAAAGATCCGCAACAAAGTCGGCTGCTGCCGTATGCAAGGCAGCATACATCTGCTCGTCAGTTGCTTCCGGATTACCGAGTTGCAGGTTATGACGCAACGAGCCGCTGACCAGCGTGTTGCCCTGCGGCACATAAATAAAATTGCCACGGGTCAGCGGTGAGGCAGTCCTTTCCTCCCGGCCGGCATAGAGCAGAATCCGCCCTTCTGCCGGCTGCAGCAAAGCCAGCAGGAGCCTCAGCAGCGTACTTTTACCGCTTCCGGTCTCCCCCAGTACGGCGGTCAGACTGCCCGGAGCAAAATCGTGTGAGAAATCATGCAGCACCTCCCGCTCGCTGCCGGGATAACGGAAGGTGACATGCTCCAGCCGGATGCCGACAGGACCTGCCAGCTGCACCGGAGTCCCCTGCTCCTCAAGCGGCAGAGAATACAGTTCGTTCAAGCGTTCTACTGAAGTCAGTCCGTTGATAAACGAGGGCACCATCTTACTCAAGTCCACAACCGGACGCTGCACCTGCGCCACCAGCTGCATGAAAGCGGTCAGCATGCCAAAAGTCACCGTCCCTTTGTTCAGCCCATATACACCCCAAGAGAAAGCCACCACATAACCGAAAGCAAAACCCGCCTGCACCAGCACACTTGAAAAGACAGAATAAGAGTTACGCTGCATCACCAGCCGTTTCAAGCCAAGCTGCAACGAACCCATCGTATTCAATATCATCGGAGTGCGTTCCAAAGCAGCAATCAGGGTGCGGTGTTGCAGATTCTCCTGCATGTGACTCTGCACCCTGCTGTCGGTTTCGCGTATCTCACGCGTAATTTTACGCATCTTCATCATATAGAGTTTGCTGAACACCAAAGCAACCGGCATGATGAGCAGGATGACAACTGCCATACGCCTGTCGAGTATCAGCAGAAACGCTGCGGCTCCCACCAACTGACTCAGCACGATGCCCACGGAAGGAAACAGCCCTACCATCATCCTAACCACCACACTCACGTCTCCCTCCATGCGGTTCAGCATATCCCCGGAGTGAAACAATTCCCGCCCATTCCAGCGGCTTTTCAGCAAATGCGTCAGCAGACCGCTACGCATCCGGTTGGACAAGCTGACGTCGGTCGACGCATACAAACGGCTGCTGACAGCCGAGAGAGACAACTGCAGCAAAATACACCCCACCATCAGACAAATACCGTGGGACAGGCTGCCTGCAGTCTGATGAGTGGCCACATCGATTACATACTTACAGAGCCACACAAAAGCAAGAGACACCGCCATGCGGAACATTCCACACAGCATGCTCAGTAAAATCAGTTTGCGATACCCCGAAGAAGCATCCCATACCCACTTTATACCATCTATAATGCGCATATTCATTTTCTTATATACACCATTCGGAAGAAAAACAACAAATAGCGGCGCAAGGGAAGCAGCCTGCGCCAGAGAGCCACCTTGCGGTTTTCCCAACGGTCCCGGCTGCTCACCGGCCGGCCCTTGCGCAGAATGGTCCGCACCACACCCACAATCTCATCCGGCGTGCAGTGCTCCCTCCCGTGAACATTTCCATCCCCCATCAAAACAATCTCCCGGGATTGAATGGAAAAAATACGGTGCAGCACATACGCTCCCTGCGGAAGTCGGGCCAGCACAATGTCTCCCGGTTTCAAAGCAAAGGCTACAGAGGGCTCCAGCACCACTGAATCACGCCCACCCACAATAAAGGGAAACATGCTGTTTCCTTTGGCTGTCAGCGTGACGGAACATCCGTCGCGAAGGCATCTTTCCACTTCAGCAAACAGCACCTCATTGGGCAGTATCAGTCTGTTGTCAGCATCCGATTTCATCTTCATTTTTCCTTGTTTACTATCATGACAAAGATAGAAATAAAAAGTCAATCACAAGCCGGCAAGCATGTTTTTGCACCAATTATTCGTATAAATCAAAGAAAGTGGTTATCTTTACGGCAAGTATTTATTTTTATTCACCATTAAATGTAAAAATTATGGCAAGCAGAAGAGATCTTAAGAAGAACGTAAACTATATCGCTGGCGAATTATTCGCTGAATGTTTGGTAAATAGCCTGCTGATTCCTGACACAGACAAGGCGAAAGCAGATGCCCTGATGGCTGAAGTGCTGAAAATGCAAGACGAATTCGTATCACGCATCAGCCACACAGAGCCGGGCAACGTGAAAGGTTTTTATAAAAAATTCCGTTCCGACTTTAATGCGAAGGTAAACGAGATTATCGAAGCTATCGGCAATTTAAAATAAAAAAGACGTAAAAGAACAAGAATGAAAAAAGCAATTTATAGCTTTATCTATTTTAAGCTGCTGGGGTGGAAAGCCAATGTTACCGTGCCCAATTATGATAAATGTGTAATATGCGCTGCTCCCCACACCACTAACCTGGATCTATTTATCGGTAAATTGTTTTATGGTGCGCTTGGACGGAAGACCAGCTTTATGATGAAAAAAGAATGGTTCTTTTTTCCATTGGGACCGATATTCAAAGCGGTGGGCGGCATTCCCGTAGACCGCGGACGGAAGACTTCACTGGTGGACCAGATGGCTGATCATTTCAGTAAATGCCAAAAATTCCATCTGGCCATCACGCCGGAAGGGACCCGGAAGGCCAACCCCAACTGGAAGAAAGGATTCTACTATATCGCTCTCAAGGCAAAGCTTCCCATTGTGCTCATCGGCATCGACTACCCGTCGAAAACGATCAGTGCTACCAAAGCCATCATACCGACAGGAGACATTGAAAAGGATATGAAAGAAATCAAGTTGTATTTCAAGGATTTTAAAGGAAGACATCCTGATCAGTTTACTATTGGCAACATCGATTGACGAAAAAACGTGAACGATATCCGAATCTCGCTTATACAAACAGATATTGTTTGGGAAAAGAAAGAAAACAATTTCCGTTTGCTCCACGAAAAGCTGCAAGCTCTTCGTGGGACAACGGAAATTGTTGTTTTACCGGAGATGTTTTCAACCGGATTCAGCATGCAGAGCGAGCGGCTGGCCGAACCCGCTGCAGGTGAAACAATGACGCTTCTGCGCCGGTGGGCCACCGAATATCAGCTGGCTCTCTGCGGCAGTTACATGGCTGCCGAAAACGGACATTACTACAACAGAGGCTTCTTTCTGACCCCCGAAGGCGAAACTTACTTCTATGACAAGCACCACCTCTTCCGAATGGGGCGGGAATCCCGTCATTTCACCCCGGGAGACAAACAGACGGTATTCTCTTACCGAGGATGGAACCTCTGCCTGCTCATCTGCTACGATCTGCGTTTCCCCGTGTGGAGCCGGAACGTGGATAATGCCTACGACTTGCTGATTTATGTAGCCAACTGGCCCGAAGAGCGGAGGCAGGCCTGGGACACACTGTTGCGTGCCCGTGCCATCGAGAACCAGTGCTATGTATGCGGTGTCAACCGGATCGGGACAGACGGGTATCACCTTTATTATAACGGCGGAAGCTGCCTCTGTTCCCCCCAAGGAGAAACCATCGTATCGGTGCCCGACCACCTGGAAGGAAATGCAACAGCCACCCTCAGCCTAACGGCTCTCAACCAAACAAGAGCCTCCTTTCCTGTGTGGAAAGATGCCGACCCTTTTCAGCTGACGGAAAAGGTGCCCAACAAATGTTAAAAACGACCTTGACACCCAAGAATACCTCTGCCAAGATAGTTTGTAATATCACAACTTTTGTATCTTTGTGATAGAATAGTTCCTCACAAAAGGACGGATAAACTTACATAAACTTAATAACACAAAAATATGAAAACGAATCTCAGTTCACAAATCTGTCTGAACCGGGTATCCCCGAAATACTACAGACCGGAAAACGCGTTTGAGAAATCTGTTCTCACGAGACTGGAGAAAATTCCTACTGAAATCTACGAATCAGTGGAAGAAGGTGCCAACTACATCGCCTGTGAAATAGCTCAAAACATCCGCGAAAAACAAAAGGCTGGACGTTTTTGCGTATTGGCTTTGCCGGGCGGCGACTCGCCCAAGCATGTGTACAACGAACTGATCCGCATGCACAAGGAAGACGGACTGAGTTTCCGCAACGTTGTCGTATTTAATATGTACGAATATTACCCGCTGGCTCCGGAAGCTGTAAACAGCAACTTCAATGCCTTGAAGAGCATGTTTCTGGACCATGTGGATATCGACAAACAGAATATTTTCTCTCCTGACGGCAGCATTGCCAAAGATACGATTTTTGAGTATTGCCGTCTGTATGAGCAACGCATTGAAAGCTTCGGCGGTATTGACATCGCGCTGTTGGGCATTGGCCGTGTAGGTAACATCGCCTTCAACGAACCGGGCTCACGCTTTAACTCTACCACCCGCCTGATTTTACTGGACAATGCTTCCCGCAACGAAGCAGCCAAGACGTTCGGTTCGCTGGACAGCACTCCGGTAAGCTCTATCACAATGGGGGTAGCTACTATCCTTGCTGCCAAGAAGGTGTACCTACTGGCATGGGGCGAAAGCAAATCGGCCATTATCAAGGAATGTGTGGAAGGAGCTATCTCGGATACCATCCCGGCTTCTTACCTGCAGACACACAACAACGCTCACGTGGCGCTGGACCTCTCTGCAGCCATGAACCTCACCCGCATCCAACGCCCGTGGCTGGTAACTTCCTGTGAATGGAACGACAAGCTGATTCGCAGTGCCATCGTTTGGCTGTGTCAGCTCACCGGAAAACCGATCCTGAAACTGACCAACAAGGACTACAACGAAAATGGCTTGAGCGAACTGCTGGCTCTGTATGGTTCTGCTTATAATGTAAACATCAAAATATTCAACGATTTACAGCACACTATCACCGGATGGCCAGGCGGAAAACCGAATGCAGATGATACCTATCGTCCAGAACGTGCCAATCCGTTCCCCAAGCGCGTGGTGATTTTTTCTCCGCACCCCGATGATGACGTGATTTCCATGGGTGGCACGCTTCGCCGACTGGTGGAACAGGGACACGAAGTTCACGTGGCTTACGAAACATCGGGCAACATTGCCGTGGGTGATGAAGAAGTGGTGCGCTTCCTGCATTTCATCAACGGATTCAACCAGCTCTTCAATAACAGCGAAGACCAGGTGATCAGTGAAAAATACAGCCAGATACGCTCTTTCCTGAAAAACAAGAAAGACGGGGACATGGATACTCGCGACATCCTGACAATCAAGGGACTTATTCGACGCGGAGAAGCACGTACAGCTTGTACGTACAACAACATTCCGCTGAACCGCTGCCACTTCCTCGACCTTCCGTTCTACGAAACAGGTAAGATTGAAAAGAATCCGATCAGCGAAGCCGATGTGGAAATTGTGCGCAATCTGCTCCGGGAAGTGAAGCCGCACCAGATTTTCGTAGCCGGCGACTTGGCCGACCCGCACGGTACGCACCGGGTTTGTACGGACGCTGTGTTTGCAGCCGTGGACCTGGAAAAAGAAGAAGGAGCCGAATGGCTACAAGACTGCCGCATCTGGATGTACCGTGGTGCTTGGGCAGAATGGGAAATTGAAAACATCGAAATGGCAGTTCCTATCAGTCCGGAAGAGCTCCGTGCAAAACGCAATTCCATCCTGAAACATCAGTCGCAGATGGAAAGTGCACCGTTCCTGGGCAACGACGAACGCCTGTTCTGGCAACGCAGCGAAGACCGCAACCGTGCTACAGCCAATCTGTACGACCAGTTAGGACTGGCTTCCTACGAAGCAATGGAAGCGTTTGTGGAATATGTTCCGCTTTAAAAACAGTATACTGTAATAACCTGTAAATGAACAACACTATGTATACGATACAAGCAAATCCGAGTGGTACACGCAGCATTGAAGTATCTACCGAAAACTTGCGTACAATTGAGAAATATGCTTTGTTCCGCCATCTCATCGACAGCAACGGCATTGTGGATGAAAGCGTATTGGACAAGCTGAAACTGAACATCCGTTCGCTGATTGCCAGTCAGGAAGAAGACAGCAAAGATCTGCTCGACCTCTGCATTGACGTGATTTATCATAACAACATGAAAGCATTCGGACTGCAGCAGCTCATCAAGCTGTATCTGACGTGGCTCCCCAGCCATCCTGCTGAAGAGGAGGAAGGAGCATGATTACTGTAGATACTTGCGGAACAACGGCATACAGTCCGTTAATCCCCGCAATGAAAGCACTGTTTGAGGCACCTCCCGGAGAAACCGTGGAAATCATCATGAACCAGGCGGATGCTTTTCAGGATTTAAAGGAATATCTCGCTGAACAGGGAATCGGTTTCCGGGAAATCTACGGCCGAGAACGAATGACTTTGGAGTTCTGCAAAAAATAATACAGGAATATGCCAATGTGCCGATGGTACATTGGCATATTATTTATTACCTTTGCAGCATGAAAGATTATCGATTGACAGACTGGTTACCCACCACCAAGAAAGAAGTGGAACTGCGCGGATGGAACGATTTGGATGTGATCCTCTTCAGTGCAGATGCTTATGTAGACCACCCCTCCTTTGGCGCTGCCGTCATTGGCCGCATTCTCGAAGCTGAGGGACTGAAAATTGCCATCGTGCCTCAACCGAACTGGCGCGATGACCTGCGTGACTTTAAAAAGCTGGGGCGTCCCCGTCTGTTTTTCGGAATTTCAGGCGGATGCATGGACTCTATGGTCAATAAATACACCGCCAACAAACGGCTGCGCAGTGAAGATGCGTATACGCCGGACGGAAGACCGGATATGCGCCCGGACTACCCGTCTATCGTTTATTCCCAGATTCTTAAAAAACTGTATCCGGATGCCCCTGTAATCCTGGGCGGCATTGAGGCGAGTATGCGGCGACTGACGCATTATGACTACTGGCAAGACAAACTGCAGAAGAGCATTTTGTGTGACAGCGGAGCCGATTTGCTCATCTACGGAATGGGTGAAAAGCCGATGGTGGAACTCACACGCAAGCTGCAAGGGGTGGTGCCAACAGAAGAAAGATGTGCCACAGTAAACGACTTGCAGACCATCCTCCACACCATTCCGCAAACGGCCTACGCATGCCGCAAGTCGGAATGGGAGACTGAAGAAGGGGATATTCTACTCTACTCTCATGAAGAATGTCTGGCTGACAAGCGGAAACAGGCCGGCAACTTCAGACACATTGAGGAAGAATCGAATAAATATGCTGCTTCCCGGATAGCGCAAACAGTAGACAATAAAGTGATTGTGGTCAATCCACCCTACCCGCCCATGACACAGGAGGAACTGGACCATTCGTTTGATTTGCCTTACACACGGATGCCCCATCCGAAATACAAAGGCAAACGGATTCCGGCCTACGACATGATTAAGTTTTCCATCAACATTCACCGCGGCTGTTTCGGCGGCTGTGCTTTTTGCACCATTTCGGCACATCAGGGCAAATTCATCGTGAGCCGCAGCAAAGAGTCGATTCTCAAAGAAGTGAAACAGGTGATACAAATGCCCGACTTCAAAGGCTATCTCAGCGACTTGGGAGGACCGTCGGCCAATATGTATCAGATGAAAGGAAAAAACGACGCCCTCTGCAAGAAATGCAAACGACCGTCGTGCATACATCCCAAAGTATGTCCGAACCTGAACACAGACCACCGGCCTTTGCTGGATATTTACCATGCCGTTGATGCACTTCCCGGCATTAAAAAATCCTTCATAGGCAGCGGAGTGCGTTACGACCTGCTGCTCCACCAGAGTCCGGATGCGGAAATCAACCGCAGTACGGCGGAATATACCTACGAACTAATTACGAAGCATGTCAGCGGCCGACTGAAAGTGGCACCGGAGCATACCAGCGACCGGGTGCTGGCAGTCATGCGCAAACCGCCCTTCGAGCAGTTTGAAAGGTTCAAGAAGATATTCGACCGCATCAACCGGGAAGAAAACCTGCGACAGCAACTGATTCCGTATTTCATTTCTTCCCACCCGGGATGCAAGGAAGAAGACATGGCTGAACTGGCTGTCATTACCAAGCAGCTTGATTTCCATCTGGAACAGGTACAGGATTTTACTCCTACCCCCATGACTGTATCAACCGAAGCCTGGTATACGGGCTTTCATCCATACACGCTGGAACCTGTATTCAGTGCCAAGACACAACGGGAAAAACTGGCCCAGCGGCAATTCTTCTTTTGGTACAAACCGGAAGAGCGAAGAAACATCATTCAAGAGCTGCGCCGCATCGGACGCCCTGATTTGGCGGATAAACTGTATGGAAACGGAAACGGGAATCCGGGGCAATACCACACCGGCAATAAAGAGCAAGCAGCACGAAGCCGCAAGCAAACAGAGCGCAGGCGTAAACCGACCGGCTACAGGAAATAACTCCCGTTGCCCAAAAACGGGAAGGGAATAATACAGTCTGCCGTAAGAAAGCAGCGGCTGTCAGCCTGCAAGGCAACTTTAACGGTTGAACAGCTCGAAGGTAAACTTACAGCCGACGCCCCCAAATTTCCAGTTCTCGCTGCTGACAAAGACACCGAAATCAAAAATATGCGTACCGATGCCATACCCCACTTCCATATAAGGCTGCAAGTGGGGCATGCACAGGGCGCTTACATATATACGCTCATTCTGCACATAACGGGTGTGCTTCATCAGATGACGAAGCAGCAGGAAGGGGGCTTCATAGGTGAAATGCCCGCGTACATACCGCCGTGAAGAGTTATACCACCGGCCGTCGAGCACCTGAAAGACACCGCCAATCTCATCGTTCCACCCCACAGGCAGATTGTGACGGGAAAAATTCGCAAAGTCCACAAAATACAACTCGTCCTGATTGGTAAACATGCCAAATCCAAAACGATAGAAAATCGTACGCATGAGCCCCATACGGATGCGATGCTGGTAGTCAAATTCAACCCGTTCATACTGTCCGGTACTGTTGAACACCCCCTTAAGTCCCCGTTCATAATCCACCGAGAACGTGGGATACACCGAACGAAGGTTAATCTTCCGCTTCCCATTCATATAATAATACAATCCCGGAGTCCATTCCACCCGGATTCGGGGAGCAAAACTGATATATTTGTTTCTGAACTTCTCCATGAACTCCGGCGGAGGCATCGGATAGTCGCCAGTGATGACAAAACGAGAGGGTTTGACTGCAGTACGCTTATGGGCAGAGAAACCCAGCCCGATCTCCAAGCCGTTAGCCACCTCAATCGTGTGCTGGAAATTAAAATACAAGTCCTTGAAGTATTCCAAATGAATCAGATCGAAATTGAATATACTATCCGGCATCGATTTCAGCTCATCCAGCACCTTACTGCTGTAGATGCGGTTACCATTTCCCACATTCAGACGGAAGAAGGCACGTTTCTCCGGCAAATACTCAAAATCGGCATTCACCGCCCAATAAAATTCCTTGCGCTTGAAATTGTATCCCAAACGAGGCACAATACGAAGCAGCTTATCACCACGAAATAAACGGTTGTAGCGAAAATCCTGCCGGTAAGACAGCCCGTTGCTTCCGCTGTAGCTGAACAGAAGCGGGTTGATAAAAGGAGAAAAGCGGACACTCCCCACATTGGCTACGTTGAACTTATAATCCTCCAGCATCAGATCGCCCATAGTTCCCCAAAACACCTTGCTCTTCGACGGCTTATGAAGCGAAGCCGTATCCTTCCGGAGCGCGTTGTCACGATAAAGTTGCTTCTCCTGCTCGTTCAGCGGAATAGGGCGCAGAATAGCAAAAGTAGACGCATCCGTTTTATAAGCATTTGTATCACATTGCAAAGAAAACGACTCAGACAGGTTATACTTCTTCTTTTCAATTTTACGCACCCGCTGCTCTTTCAGCTCAATCGATTTATACTCCAGCGAAGCAGTATAGTTACCTCCTACCCGATTGCCCAAGAAATTGAAAAGAGCTTCCACATCGTAGCGCGTAGGCAGAAACTCATCCTTATCACCCACTTCTCCCATCCGGATCCAGCAAGTAAAAGTGATCAGTTCCGAGCGTCCGGAAAAACGTATTTCACGCACACTCCACACATTGCTGCTCACCACCATATACCCGCCCACAAGCTGGTCACTCTTGGTGCGCGGAATAAAACGGATGCGATAATCCAGGTTGTTCGGTTTACCCAAAACACTATCCACCTGATACCGGTAATACTTGTGCGCATTTTTGGCCAACGGAGAAAGCAGACGCTCCTCGTTGAGCAAAGAGGAAGAATAGATATTCACATTGAAATACTCAAGCAGGCCGGGCAATCCCCGGTTGCCGCGCACTGTGCCCTGAGAAGCCTTCACCTTCTGGTCGTAGATATTGGGAGCCGTATAGTGCAAGTCGCTGTACGTTTCAAGCAAATATTCCTTCACCCCTTTCTGCAAACGGAACATCGCAGGCACGTAACGGAGAATAAAATTCTTTTTCTGTATATCCATCCGCCCCTTGATATAGAGGTTGGCCCTGTAATCGGCCACAATGGTTTCATACAGCGGGGCAAATGTCATCACCCTTTCGATAATGGAATCAGCCGAAATCTGCTGCTGCGTATAAGGATTCAGGATATAGTTATCAGCTGTTACTCTTGATGAGAAAGAGAACAAGCTGCACAAACACACAAACCATATCTTATATTTCAATCGCACTTCCATCTTCAATAAACAGGTGGCAAATATAAAAAAGAATCCCGAAACCCAAGCGACATGGACGACTTAAAATGAATAAAAAGAAGATGTAGGAAGGCTCACAGCTACTTTCAGACAGAATGTGAAAAGAACACTTTTCATTTATGTATCAATAAAAGGGAACTCACTTCCTCCAAGAAAAAACACCACGCCGGAAAAAAATTATAAATTTTTGAAATTACCCCCTAAAAATAAGGGGTAATTTCAGAAAAAACACCTAATTTTGCGCCATAAACCTATAAAAACAGACCATCTATGTCTAAAATGAGATTTTTTGCTCTACAAGAGCTTTCCAACCGAAAGCCTTTGGAAGTAACAGTTCCTTCCAACAAGCTCTCAGATTATTATGGCAGTCACGTATTCGACCGCAAGAAGATGCAGGAGTATCTTCCCAAAGAAGCCTACAAGGCCGTAACCGAAGCGATTGAAAAAGGGGCTCCCATCAGCCGCGATGTGGCAGACCTCGTTGCCAACGGAATGAGAAGTTGGGCTAAGTCATTGAACGTAACCCATTACACCCACTGGTTTCAGCCGCTTACAGACGGTACTGCCGAAAAACATGACGGCTTCATCGAATTTGGTGAAGACGGAGGCATCATTGAACGCTTCTCAGGGAAAGTACTGATTCAGCAAGAACCGGACGCTTCTTCATTTCCGAACGGAGGAATCCGCAACACATTCGAAGCGAGAGGCTACACAGCATGGGATGTTTCTTCACCGGCTTTTGTGGTAGACACCACTTTGTGTATCCCTACCATTTTCATTTCCTACACAGGAGAAGCACTAGACTATAAGACACCGCTGCTCAAGGCACTGGCTGCAGTAGACAAAGCTGCAACAGAAGTCTGCCAGCTGTTTGACAAGAATATCACTCGCGTATACACCAATTTGGGCTGGGAACAGGAATACTTTTTGGTAGACTCTTCCCTGTATAATGCACGCCCCGACCTCTGCCTCACCGGCCGCACGCTGATGGGACACTCATCGGCCAAGGACCAGCAGCTCGAGGACCACTATTTCGGTTCTATTCCTCCACGTGTTACTGCCTTCATGAAGGAACTTGAGATTGAATGTCACAAACTGGGCATACCTGTAAAAACCCGCCACAATGAGGTAGCACCTAACCAGTTTGAGCTGGCACCGATCTTCGAAAACTGCAACCTGGCCAACGACCACAACCAGCTGGTGATGGATCTGATGAAACGCATTGCCCGCAAGCATCATTTCAACGTGCTGCTGCACGAGAAGCCCTACAGCGGCGTCAACGGTTCAGGCAAGCACAATAACTGGTCGCTCTGCACAGATACGGGCATCAACTTGTTTGCTCCGGGCAAGAACCCGAAAGGCAACATGCTGTTCCTCACGTTCCTGGTAAACGTGCTGATGATGGTTTACAAGAACCAGAACCTGCTGCGTGCTTCCATCATGAGTGCGAGCAACAGTCACCGCTTGGGTGCCAACGAAGCACCACCGGCTATCCTCTCCTGCTTCCTCGGTTCACAGCTCTCGGCTACACTGGATGAAATTGTACGCCAGGTAGGCAACGAGAAAATGACTCCGGAAGAAAAGACGACCTTGAAACTGGGTATCGGACGTATTCCTGAAATTCTGCTCGACACAACCGACCGCAACCGTACATCTCCTTTTGCCTTTACCGGCAACCGTTTTGAGTTCCGTGCTGCCGGCTCTTCATCCAACTGTGCCGCTGCCATGATTGCCATCAATGCAGCGATGGCCAACCAGCTCAATGAATTCCGTGCATCGGTAGAGAAACTCATGGAAGAAGGAGTGAACAAGGATGAGGCTATTTTCCGATTGTTAAAAGAAACCATCATCGCTTCCGAACCGATTCGCTTTGAAGGCGACGGCTACTCTGAAGAATGGAGAAAGGAAGCCGAACGCCGCGGCCTGACCAACATCTGCCACGTTCCGGAAGCACTGATGCACTACGTAGACCACCAGTCGAAGGCGGTATTAATCGGTGAACGCATCTTCAACGAAACAGAGCTCAACAGCCGTCTGGAAGTAGAACTGGAGAAATACACCATGAAAGTGCAGATTGAAGGACGTGTGTTGGGTGACCTTGCCATCAACCACATCGTGCCTACAGCTGTAGCCTACCAAAACCGACTGCTCGAAAATCTACGCGGGCTGAAAGAGATCTTCTCGCCCGAAGAATACGAAGTGCTGAGCGCCGACCGCAAAGAATTAATTCGTGAGATCTCGCACCGGGTGACCTCAATCAAAATGCTGGTGCGTGAGATGACAGAGGCCAGAAAGGTAGCCAACCATCTTGATAACTATAAAGATAAGGCCTTTGCCTATGAAGAAAAGGTTCGTCCGTATCTGGATGAAATCCGCAACCACATCGACCATCTGGAAATGGAAGTAGACGACGAAATATGGCCATTACCTAAATACCGCGAACTATTGTTCACCAAATAATATAAAAGATAGATTGCACGAAAGAGTACACTTTCGTGCAATCTTTTTATAAATACGTTCAATTATTCATTTTTTATTTTTACATTTGTGCTTAATAACACAGTTTTATAGCATCTATGGTAAAAATTAACGTATCAGACATCGACATTTCGGAACCGCTTTCCGACTTGTTAGCTCCCCTAAACAACGAGCAAAGAGAGTTTCTGATGAACAATTATACGATACAGACTTATAAAAAAAATGAAACCATCTATTGCGAAGGAGAAACCCCTTCACACTTAATGTGTCTCATCAGTGGAAAAGTAAAGATATTTAAAGATGGTGTAGGAGGACGAAGCCAGATTATCCGCATGATCAAGCCGCGCGAATACTTTGCCTACCGCGCCTATTTCGCCCAGGAAGACTTTGTTACAGCAGCTGCTGCCTTCGAGCCTTCTATCGTCTGCCTGATTCCGATGAGTGCTATCATGACACTGATTGGACAAAATAACGACCTTGCCATGTTCTTCATCCGCCAACTGTCCATTGACTTGGGTATCTCGGATGAACGTACGGTCAACCTAACTCAAAAACACATCCGCGGACGACTGGCTGAATCACTCATTTTCCTGAAAGAAAACTATGGATTGGAAGAAGACGGTTCTACGCTGAGTATTTACCTCTCGAGAGAAGACCTTGCTAATCTGTCGAATATGACCACCTCGAACGCCATCCGCACCTTGTCGCAATTTGCCACCGAACGGCTGATTGCTATTGACGGGCGCAAAATAAAAATCATAGAGGAAGACAAACTGAAAAAAATCAGCAAAATCGGATAAAGAGAGCATACACGATACAGCTGAAACATCCTGAATAGAAAAAAGTATATATACATATATATAAGAAGGGTCCCTGCTACACACGTAATGTAACAGGGACCCGTTTTTTATATGAACGAAAACATGCCGTCAGAGATGACGGACATGCCTTTCAACTCGTTGGAATGGATTACAGCAACCCTTTAGCCGAAAGGTAGCGTTCTGCTTCGATAGCAGCCTTGCAACCACTTCCTGCTGCAGTGATAGCCTGACGATAATGCGGGTCGGCCACATCACCGGCAGCAAAGACTCCGGGCACCTTTGTGCGTGGAGAGCTACCTTCAGTAACGATATAGCCTACCTCATCCGTATCAATATATTCTTTGAAGATATCCGAATTGGGTTTGTGGCCAATCGCCAGGAAGAAGCCGTCAATAGCCACGTCATAGCGCTCCTCATCGGGTTCGCCTACGCGTTTTACCAAATGAACGCCTTCCACACCGTTGTCGCCAAACAGACCCACAGCGTTGTGTTCAAACAGCACTTCAATCTTTTCATGATTCAGCACACGTTCCTGCATGATTTTAGAAGCACGCAAATAAGGCTTACGAACAATCAGATACACTTTGGATGCCAATCCTGCCAGGTAAACAGCCTCTTCGCAGGCAGTGTCTCCACCACCGACAACGGCTACCACCTTCTTGCGGTAGAAGAAACCGTCGCAAGTAGCACAAGCACTGACTCCCATACCGGCATATTTCTTCTCATCATCCAGACCAAGATACTTAGCCGTAGCTCCCGTTGCAATGATCAATGTCTCTGTTTCAATCACCTTCTCATCATCAATCGTGATGCGGTAAGGAGCCTTACTCAAATCTGCTGCAGTAGCGATACCAAAACGCATATCCGCACCAAAACGTTCGGCCTGCCTACGCAAATCTTCCATCAGCTGCGGACCGCTGATTCCTTCCGGATAACCCGGAAAGTTTTCCACGTCGGTTGTCGTTGTCAACTGACCACCCGGTTGCAAACCCTCATACAATACAGGCGACAAGTTTGCACGACCCGTATAAATAGCTGCTGTATATCCAGCAGGTCCTGAACCAATAATCAGGCACTTTACTTTTTCTACTTCTGCCATATTCATTCCCTTTAGATGAATTACTATATACTTGTTTTATATTTGTTAGACACTTACTCTTTACTTGCTATACACTCTCTTTGTGTCTGCTTTGAAATCACTAATTATCTCAAATCAATGATTTCAGCATCCGGATAGCGCTTACTGTCGAAGGTAAAAAACGCCTCCCCATAATGCTGATGAACGCGATAGTCGGTAATGACTATTTCTGTCCAACTGCCAGCCGGTTCACCCTCCCGTTCCAGCCGGATAAAAAGCGGCTGATACCCGTCCTTCGCAATATACAACCGGATACGAGAAAACTCTTCTTTCTGAGCATTTGCAACCAGAAGAACATCCCACACCTGCTTTCCTGCAAAGGACGACACAGTTCCCAAGCGGAAGTCATACCCCTGGCGGTAAAGCTGAAGGAAGGCGTAAGGATTGAGCTGCTGCAGTTCCTGCGGCGTAGGTGTCGTCACATTGACCTCTCCGTTGGCAGCCACATAGCTCCATTGCGTCCTACCGTCAAACCACGTTGTGATGCCACCTGCTGTCAGAACGAACTTATCACCTTGCAGCTGGATAGAGCCGGCACTTTTACCGTCAATCACTTTGTTTGAATAGTGATTCAGCATAAAGCCGGCACTCACACCACCCGAACGGCGGAAAGTTTCTGCAGTCTGATCCAGTATTTTTTTTGCCTGTTGCCCGTCATGCTGAGCCCATCCCGGAGCACAGACCAACAAAAGCAATCCAAGCACAACCATATAGCGAACGAATCTACTCATATGCATACGAATTATAAAAAGTTATTCAATCTCATTTCAAGATCATTATCATCCACACACAGCACATCACGCACCTTGCTTCCCTGAGCCGGTCCCACGATACCCGCTTTTTCCAGCTGATCCATAATACGTCCGGCCCGGTTATAACCGATAGAGAACTTACGCTGGATCAACGAAGTGGAACCTTGCTGATGAATCACAATCAGCCGGGCTGCATCTTCGAACAGCGGATCCAGACGGCCCATATCCACATCCCCCAGATCACTGCCGCCATCCTCGCTGACATATTCTGGCAAGAAGAACGCCGTAGGATAGCCTTGCTGACGGGCAATGTATTTCGTAATCTCCTCCACTTCCGGTGTATCAATAAACGCACACTGCACACGCACCGGATCGGCTCCCTGCAAGAAGAGCATATCTCCCTTACCAATCAGCCGGTTGGCACCTGGACGGTCCAGAATCGTACGCGAGTCCATCATAGCCGAAACACGGAACGCAATACGCGCCGGGAAGTTAGCCTTGATTGTACCCGTAATAATATTGGTAGTCGGACGCTGTGTAGCAATAATCATATGAATACCCACTGCACGGGCCAACTGCGCAATACGTGCAATAGGAAGTTCCACCTCCTTGCCGGCCGTCATAATCAAATCACCGAACTCATCAATCACCACCACGATATAAGGCATAAACTTATGTCCTTTTTCCGGATTCAAGCGGCGATTGATAAACTTCTCGTTGTACTCCTTGATGTTGCGGGCATGCGCCATTTTCAGCAAGTCATAACGGGTGTCCATCTCTACACACACCGAATTCAACGTCTGCACCACCTTCGTGACATCCGTGATGATCGGTTCTCCTCCATCGGGCAGTTTAGCCAAGAAATGATGCTCAATCACTGAATAAATGCTGAACTCCACCTTTTTCGGGTCCACCAGCACAAACTTCAACTCAGCCGGATGCTTTTTATACAGCAGTGATGTAATGATGGCATTCAGACCCACCGACTTACCCTGTCCGGTTGCACCGGCCACCAGCACGTGCGGCATTTTACACAAGTCGAACATGAATACCTCGTTTGTAATGGTCTTACCCAGCACCACAGGCAAATCATATTTAGACTCCTGAAACTTCTTGCTGCCGATCACGCTCTGCCCCGACACAATCTTCGGGTTCTTGTTCGGCACCTCAATACCGATGGTGCCCTTACCCGGTATCGGTGCAATGATACGAATACCATCGGCCGACAGACTCAAAGCGATATCATCCTCCAGTCCCCGGATCTTGGAAATACGCACCCCCTGTTCGGGCGTAATTTCATACAGTGTCACCGTGGGCCCCACCGTAGCCTTAATCATACTGATTTCGATGCCGAAACTGCGGAGCGTATTGATAATGCGGTCCTTGTTGGCATTCTGTTCATCCATATCAATGGTAGGATCATCGTTATCAAAATGCTTCATCAGATCGATGGTCGGGAAACGGTAATTTTCCAAGTCCTTCGTAGGATTATACGGTTCCATTTCCGGTCCGCTGTATTCTTCCTCCTCCGTTACAGGTCCCACTTCAAATCCCGGCTCTTCATCTTCCTGCCGTTTTTCAGGCACCTCCACCACGGGCTCCGAAGCCAGGGGTTCGAGCGTCATCGTTACTTCTTTTTGTTCCGCAACGAGCGGTCTTACTTCCTCCGGCGAAAGATCCAGTGGAATTTCATGCGCCGGGTCCGGATTCTTATCCTCCGCCACAGCCTCTGCTCTCTCTTCCTCCTTCAGCGCAAAGTTCACTTCCTTCGGTTGCGGGGTAGCAAACACCGGCTCAGCGGCCACCGGAGCAGCAGCCGGCTCAGGCGCAGCCACCGGTCCCTCCTTCGGTTTGCGCTTGATAAACTTCAGCGAAAACAAATCACGTAGCCAGCCTATCGTACGGGCGCTTACATAAATAAAGAAACAGATGCCAACCAGCAGCAAAAGCATCCACACACCCGGCTCACCTATTTGAGAAACCAGCCATCGGCTCACATTGTAACCATGCATACCGCCCAAATAAATGAACGACTCCTCGTATTGATCCATGAAAGCAAAACCGAAAAAGACAGAAAACCAGACCAACAACAGACTGCATCCGATAAACCATCTCCACAAACGCACCTTGCGGACACGCATCAATTTCAACCCCACCATCATCAGAAAGAGCAGGATGAAAAACGATGCCACGCCAAAACAATCATTGATAAAATAACTGGAAAGCTGAGCTCCGCGCGAACCTGCATAGTTCTTCACATGATTGTCTACCATAGCCAAATCGGCCGGATTTCCGCTATCAATAATACTTTGGTCGGCAGCTCCCGTAAAGAAGAACGATGAAAAAGCCAACAACAAGAAAACAGTAAAAATAACGACAAACAATCCAACAATAAATTGAAGGGTCTCACTTTTGCAGAATGACACCGCTCTCTGGAGATAAGAGGGAGTCTGTTCTTGCTCCTTATCTGATTTTTTCTTTGCCATGAGTCTTAGTAAACTATAATTATTACACTACTTAAATCGATTTCTAAGGTGCAAAAATAATAAAAAAATAACGAGCACTACGCTCATTCAATCCTTTTTCTTACCTTTGCGTTTTAAATCAACATGGATTATGGAAAAAGAAAGCCAAACGATATTTGACAAGAATGTGATTGAATTCGTAACGGTAGCCGCCGAATTCTGCGCCTTTCTGGAACGTGCAGAAAGCATGAAACGCAGCGATTTCGTAGACACATCACTGAAAATCCTTCCCCTGCTCTACTTGAAGGCATCTTTATTACCTCCATGCGAAAGGCTGGGTGAAGAAGAGTTGGAAACGTACGTAACAGAAGAGGTTTACGAAATTCTACGCCTCAATCTGGCCGAACTCATGGGTGAAAAGGATGATTACCTGGATGTTTTCGTGGAAGATATGGTTTACAGCGACCAGCCTATCAAGAAATGTATTTCTGAGGATTTGGCCGACATCTATCAGGACATCCGGGATTTCATTTTTGTTTTCCAGCTGGGACTGAACGAAACCATGAACGACTCGCTGGCGCTTTGCCAAGAGAATTTCGGTCTTTTATGGGGACAAAAGCTTGTAAACACGCTCCGTGCACTCCACGATGTAAAATATCACCAAGAAGAGGAAGAAAAGGAAGAAGCAGACGACTGCTTTTATCAAGAGAATGATTGTCATTGCCAGGAGCATGACTGCCATTGCGAACATGACGATCATTGCCACGATGAAGGCTGTCATTGTCATCACGATGAATAAATAAAAATGATTGTTAGAAGAAAAATAGATAAAAACGAAGTGAAAGAGCTGCCCAAAGCAGCTTTTCCCGGGCGGATTTACGTCATCCAAAGCGAAGCGGAAATTAAAAAAGCGTCAGATTACCTTCAGGCCCAGCGGGTTGTAGGCATCGATAGCGAAACACGTCCTTCCTTTACTAAAGGGCATATCCATAAAGTAGCCCTCTTGCAGATTTCTTCGGAAGAATGTTGTTTCCTCTTTCGCCTGAACATGACCGGACTCACACAGCCACTCATTGACCTGCTTGAAAATCCGGCGGTAACCAAAGTCGGCCTGTCTCTGCGGGATGACTTCATGATGCTACGCAAAAGGGCCCCGTTCAAGCAGCAGAACTGCATTGAACTGCAGGACTACGTGCATGCTTTCGGCATCCAGGACATGAGTCTGCAGAAGATTTACGCCATCCTGTTCGGTGAAAAGATTTCCAAGTCCCAGCGATTGTCCAACTGGGAAGCAGATGTGCTGAGCGACGGACAGAAGCTCTATGCAGCTACGGATGCATGGGCCTGCCTGAACATCTACAACCTGCTCCAGGAACTGAAACGCACGGGCAACTATGAAATAGCTCCCGAAGAACCGGAAGAAAAAGAACCGGAAAAAGAAAGAAAAGAAGAAACAGCCCAGGAGGAGCACAAGTCCTAAAGCCCATTCTTCACAATCATCATTCATTAATTTTCACGTAAACAACCATTTAGATCATGCATAAAGTATATCTTAAACCCGGCAAAGAAGAGTCTCTAAAAAGATTCCATCCCTGGATTTTTTCCGGTGCCATCGCCCGCATTAACGGAGAACCTGAAGAAGGTGAAGTAGTAGAAGTGTACACATCGAAGAAGGAGTTTATTGCAGAAGGACACTTCCAGATCGGAAGTATTGCCGTACGCGTACTCTCTTTCAAGCAGGAACCTGTAGACCACGAGTTTTGGAAACGAAAGCTGGAAGTGGCTTATGACATGCGCCGCAGCATCGGCATTGCCACCAACCCCATCAACAACACATACCGTCTGGTGCACGGCGAAGGAGACAACCTTCCCGGACTGGTTATTGACGTTTACGCCAAGACAGCAGTCATGCAAGCACACTCTGCCGGCATGCACGTAGATCGCATGGCCATTGCCGAAGCTTTATCGGAAGTCATGGGCGACCGGGTTGAAAACATTTATTACAAGTCTGAAACGACTCTTCCGTTCAAAGCCGACCTCTTCCCTGAAAATGGTTTTATCAAAGGCGGAAGCAGCGACAACATTGCCCAGGAATACGGACTCAAATTCCATGTTGACTGGCTTAAAGGACAGAAAACCGGTTTCTTTGTAGACCAGCGCGAAAACCGTGCGCTGCTGGAGCGCTATGCCAAAGACCGCTCAGTCTTGAATATGTTCTGCTACACCGGAGGTTTTTCTTTCTACGCCATGAGAGGGGGAGCTAAATTAGTTCACTCAGTGGACAGTTCGGCCAAGGCCATTGACCTTACCAACAAAAATGTGGAGCTGAACTTCCCGGGCGACCCGCGCCACGAAGCGTTTGCCGAAGATGCATTCAAATACCTCGACCGGATGGGCGACCAGTATGATTTGATTATTCTGGACCCTCCTGCCTTTGCCAAGCACAAAGATGCGTTGAGAAATGCCCTTCAAGGCTACCGGAAGCTGAATGCCAAGGCGTTTGAAAAAATCAAACCCGGAGGTATCCTCTTCACATTCTCCTGCTCACAGGTAGTAACAAAAGACAATTTCCGTACGGCTGTATTTACCGCTGCAGCCATGTCGGGCAGAAGTGTGCGCATCCTTCACCAGCTCACACAGCCGGCCGACCACCCGGTGAATATATACCATCCGGAAGGAGAATACCTGAAAGGATTGGTGTTGTATGTGGAATAACCATTTCTTCATAGGTTTTTAATCTGTTTGAACCGAATTTAGTTAATTAGCGTTAATATCAGAAAGTTTTATAGCAAAACAGTATGTTTTACAACATAAAAACCTTTATATTTGCACTGTGTTTTTCATGGTATTAGATTTAAGGTTAATAAAGATTGGGT